>Ga0255765_1000182_pt1 | contig 82431 bp, 61 predicted proteins | sample 041ome_8_FD_179965 | JGI IMG/M metagenome (GOLD analysis project Ga0255765, IMG submission 179965) | Coastal salt marsh microbial communities from the Groves Creek Marsh, Skidaway Island, Georgia - 041407BS metaG (version 2) | ecosystem: Environmental > Aquatic > Marine > Intertidal zone > Salt...
TTTGCGCGGCGGACTATGTATGGAGGTCTATCGCGTGATGGCACGCAGGGAAGGGTCACGGTGCGACGGTGCGTGCGATGTCGTCGTCGTCGTCGGTGGCGGTGGTGGCGGTGGCGGTGGCGGCGGCGGCGGCGGTGACGGCACGGGAGGACGCGCGCGCGTCGTGGGATTCGTCGTACTTGGCCCGGGCGACAAAGGATACGCCAATCATGGTGACGAAAATGCCCAAGCCTTGGTCCCAACCGACGGTTTCGTTTAAGAAAATTGCGGCGAGGATGATGGTGAAGATGACTTGGAGGCCAGAGTATACGGTGGGGAGGACGCTCTTGACGCGCGCGATGGCCCAACTGTTGAGCGAGTGCGCGACGGCGGAGGAACCGACGCCGGCAAAGATGACGGCGCCCCATGCGCTGGCGGGCACTGCGGTGATGTCCAGCTTGATTAATGATGGTATGGCGATGGCGAAGATTGCGATTTCGGCGAGAAATGTGGCGAGGAAGAGGAACGTCAGCGGGTACGGATGGTCCTTGGTCGCTCGGCTTAGCATGACGACGTACGCCGCGTACGAATTCGTCTGTGTCAACAGCAACAACACATCCACTGCACTCGTGCCGTGATTCTCGAAGATCTCATACGCTCTCAACGCCACCACCGTGCCGACGAACACCGTGAACACCCCACACGCTTTCAAACGCGTAAACGGCTCCAATCCCAACGCCGCGCTAAACACCGCCGTGCTCACCGGCATCACCGGCTGCACGAACGCCACCAACGACGCTCCGCTCCGTTTGTTACACACAAACACCATTAAATACGCACACCCAATCGCACACGCCATTGGAAACACCCAGACCAACATCCCGCGCGTCATCGCCGGCGCGTCCCGTCGCTCGCGTCTCGCGTTGACCGCCAAAAAAGGCATCCCAATCGCCAACCTAAACGCACAAAACACCGTCGGCGTCAAGTGCGCGAGCGCCCTATTACTAAACACGTGCATCACAGCAAATATCAGCTGCACCACCCACAGCGTGGCGTGATTCAACACGTGTCCGTCGCGATGCGCTTTAGTTTTTTTTACCGACACGCCGCCACCCCTCGGTGCCGTCGCCCCGCGCACCGCCGCCGCGGATTTCCCCTCGCCCCCGGTGCCGACATCGCCGGCGACGACTTCGACGATGACGACGCCGCCGTCGCTGTCGCCGTCGGCGTCCTCCGCACCGCGCGCGCGTGGTCGGGCGTCGGCGGACATGTGGCGTCTCAAAAGGCACCGCGTCAGACCGCGTCGCGCTGCGCAGCTCGACTGTCGCCGCGGCGCGCGCACGACTCGACCGACGACCGTCGACGCTCACGGCCGTCGTCCCCGCCCGTCGTCCGCGCGCGCGCGCGTCGTCACCAGCGCCGGCGTCGTCGCACACGGCGGCGCCGAACGACGACCGCGCGGTCGTTTGAACGGATAACTTTGCATCGCTGACGCACCATGTCGTCCGGCGACGACGGCGTGTGCGCGATTTGCCTGAAAATCCCGCACGCGCTAGACGTGGCGTTCGTGAAGTCGTGCCTGCATTCGTTTTGCGCGCCGTGCGTGGCGCGATGGAGCACGTTTACGAAGACGAGTGAGCGGTTTACAAAGTGCCCGTGTTGCAAGGCGCCGTTCGACGCCGTGCTCGTGTACCGCGCGTTGAATGGGGAGGTGATTGAGGGGGAGTTGATGGAGGAAAGTTTATGCTTGTTGAATCGCGCGACGTGGGTGCTTGAACGGCGGAACGCGGATTGGGACGATGGGCAACACGAGCGGAGCAGCGAGGAGGAGGAGGAGGAATATTGCGACTTTGACTCGTTTCATACGTCACGAAAGACGCTCGTTATTGGCAATCGACGGTTCGGTCGCGGGGGATTTGTGAATTCTGGGAGACAGTACGCGCGGCCTATCGCTCAAAAGCGCGCGGTGGCGGGGAAAGGGAAGGATGTCGTGGGGTCGTCGTCTTCGCCGACGTGTTCAAAGGGCAAGCCGCCCAAGGGCGGGTCGTCGGCGACGAGCTCGCCGGTGAATATTCCCTCGTCTCGTCCATCGCGCTCGGGTGGGGCGTCGGTGTCGCCGAGTTCGTTCTGTGGTGGAACGGTGTCATCGGACAGTGAGATTGATTCGTCGTCCCCGCGGGATAATAGTTCGTCGGCGCGCGGGAAGAAGAGCGCGAAGAGACAGGAATCTCTCGCGAAGAAGCGAGAAAAAGAACAATCGAAAGCCGCGTCGCGCCTGAAGCGGCGGGAGGAAGAACACGCAGCGGAAGAGGCGAGGAAGGCTGCAAAAGCGCTCGAAGCGCTCGCGTTGGAGAATGATGACGCGTCCGCGCAGGCGTGCGTTGTCGGCGAATGATTCGCGTTGAATGATTCGCGTTGAATGATTCATGATTCACATATTCACATGACGACTGTACTTATATAAAGCCACTGTATCAACAGCTTGTAATACTACCAAAGACCAACGAAACTGTTACGTGCATTTTCTAAGCCGCTACGTGCGCGAACTGCTATTACAACGACGAATAATGATTGTTTGTTTGTTTGATTGAATTATTTCTTCATGCTCGACAATACGGCGTTTCGCATCAACTCTGTCTTAGCCTCCTTCCCAGTGAAGAGTTCAAATTGTCTCGCAGCTTGGCCGACGAACATATCGAGACCACTGGCGATTTCGCATCCAGCCGCCTTGGCTTCGCGCAAAAGTCTCGTCTCGAGCGGCGTGTACACCGCGTCAAAGACGACGGAGAAGCCGCCGAGCACCGCCGCAGGCGCGGGCGTGTCATCAACATTCGGTTGCATGCCGACGGAAGTGCTATTCGCTAACACGTCACCATTCACCTTTCCGCTAGCTAAATCTTCGAGCGACACGGCGGTGCCACCGCACGCATCAGCCAGGGCTTGCGCGCGCTCGACGCTACGGTTGGCGATGACGACATTCGCACCTTTAAATTTGGCGCCGAACGCCAAAGCCTTACCCGCACCGCCCGCACCGATAACGACGACGGTCTTACCTTTCAACACTTCCGCAGCGGGCGTACCAATCTTCTTTTCATACGCAGTCTCGATGGCTTCGATCGCCGCGACGTAGTCGGTGTTGTAGCCCTTCAACGTGCCATCCGGCTGACGCACCAACGTGTTCACCGCACCAATTTGCTTGGCCACCGGGTCCACTTCGGCGCACACCTCTAACGCATCTTCCTTGTGCGGAATCGTCACGCTAAATCCAATAAAGTCGCTCGAGCCAAATAACGGGGACTTTAAGAAGGTTTTGATATCCTTGACGAGGAGCGGCACGTAGCACGCGTCCACGTTTGCCGCCGCCAAGCACGGATTGTGCAACGCCGGTGATTTACTGTGACCGATAGGATTACCGATAACACCCATGACCTTGGTCGACGGCCCTTGCGTGGGCACGCGGTACATGTCACGCAATTCTTCGAGCAAAGGCTGTCCCGGCGCGCTCTCCTCGCCTCTCCGAATCGCCCCAAAAGTAAGAAAGCTCCCGAATTTCGCCGCAAGCAATCGAGACACCTGCCCAGCCTCACTCATCCCGAGCACGATGGTATCAATACCCTTACCCTTGTCGCGCAATAACTTTTCTAACCGACCAATGTCTTCAATATCATTGCACACGGAGGCCATCTTGACGATGTCCGCGCCCGCCGCCACGCACTTGGCGTGAATCCCAGCCAACTCCTCATCGCTCGCCGTCTCATCATAGTTATGCGAACTCAAGATAATTCTCGTCGCCGTCTTTCCAACACTCGACGGCTTGGCTGCGAAGAAACGTTCGGCAGCGAGCACCTCGCAGTCCACGTATGCGGCGCCGACGCCGTACGCCGCCCACAACGCCGCCAACCTCGGCGCCTCTTCGCCATCATACTGACCACCCTCCCACGTCGGACGATACGTCACGATCGCAGGCACCGGGCATGCCTTCACCAACGTCTCGATATCGCGCGCAATCGTCCCCGCCTTGGTCGACGCTTGTAAAAAGTCCACGCGGAGCTCGACGATATCCGCGCCCTTTGCGACGGCGTCTGTGATATCCACCAGCGCCTTCTCCACCGTCGGCGCAATCACGCTCGTGGTGAGCTTACATGAAGACGCGCTCGACGCGCACACGCGAAGCGCGCGCGCTTTAGGCGTCGTTGCGCGCGCGCGAGGCGACATGAGCGTTCGACGCGCCGCGAGGGCTGGGACTCGGGACGCGAGCGACATGAACACACACGACGACGACGGCGATGCGCGACGGCGATGCGAAGCGTGCGTGCGAGTGCGCCTCGGAGAGTAACGCGCGTGCGTGCGGTGCGTGCGGACGACGCGGGCGTCCAAGGCGAGCCTTGAAGTGAGGTAGCGTTGAGGGTATAGGTCACAACGCATAAGAGCTACGCGAATACAATATACAATACGATAATAATCCACATCGCTCGAGCACGGCGCGCGCGCGTCGCAAATCAGATCACTCGGGTGCGTATGCGTGCGCATACCGCTTGCCCCGAGCGTCGTCACGCGCGACGCGCGCGCTAACGTCCGCGAGCGACGCGAATACGCGCCGCGAGTTAATTTTGGCTCACTCGTCCAGCGCGTCAAACAAGCGATCGAATTGCGGCACGACTTGTGGAATAATCGACACAATCACCGCGAGCGTGAGGAATTGAGAAATTTCCACTCGAAACGGCGCGTCTGGGGCGAAATTATTCAAGCAAAAGATCGCCGCCGCCGCCGCCAAACGCGCGTTGTTCTTCGCCTTGTAGTTTCGATGATACCACTCGGCGCGCCAAAACGTCGTCGAATTCGGATTCTCAATCGTCGTCATCACCGGCACGCGACGTTCGCGCTCGAGTTTCTCAATCACACGCATCGCCGTCGCGCGCTGGGCTTCAGTATTCGGCCAAATCGCGCTGCGATACTGCGCCGTCGACCGTCGCCCGGCGTCGTGCGCGTTGAAAAACGCCTCGAGCAGCGCCTCATACGTGATGACGTCGTCGTCAAACTCCACTCTGAGCGCCTCGGCGTTGCCATCGCCTCCGCACACGCTCGAATACGTCGCCCGTCGGCCCGTGGCGTCATCGGCGCCGATATAGCCCACGGTGACCGACGTCACGCCTCGGAGCGAAGAAAACACGACTTCGGGCTCCCAGAATCACCCGAGCGCGATCGTCGCCACGTCCTGCGCGCGGCGTGGCGCGGTGCGTCCGCGTCCGCACACGCGTCGCGCGCGCGTCGGCGTCGCGGCGCGCGTCGCGGCGCGCGGTGAAGCGCGGAGCATCGAGTCGAGCACGTCGCGCTCTGAGGTCATCATCGTGCGTTGAGGTCATCATCTGTGTTCTCATCGTCACACCGCGACGCGTGAGCGACGCGACGGGACGCGAGCATGTCGCACGGCACGTTCGAAGACACATCGACGCCGCTGTTCGCGTCGGCGACCGCGTCGGCGGATATTGAGCACGTGCGCGCGGCGGCATCGACGACGACTGATTTGGACTGGCACACGTTGGATGAAACCATTTGGCAAACCATTAAGCGCGATGCGGACGTGGTGCGACGGAACTGCGTGGCGGTGTTGTTGCCGATGAACTGGGGCGCGAATGGCGCTTCGCGGTTGCGCGAATGGGACTTGTGGGGACCGTTGATTTTTGTGCTCGCGTTGAGCGGGACGTTGAGCGCGGGTGTGCCCAACGGCGACGCGACGTTTTCCGTCGTGTTCGCCACGGTTGGTATCGGTGCCATCGCACTGACGACGAATGTGTTGTTACTCGGTGGGAGGATTATTTTCCTCCAGTCCGTGGCGCTGTTGGGGTATTGCATCGTGCCGTTGGTGTTGGCGAGCGCCGGGTGTTTGTTGAGCGAGAATAAAATCTATCGTGTGGTATTAACCGCATTCGCGGTGGCGTGGAGCTCGAAAGCGTCGGTGCCATTCGTCAGTGCGGCGGTGCCAGCGACGAGGCGCACGCTGGCGGTGTACCCGGTGATGTTAATGTATGTGTTTTTGGGATGGTTAGCCGTGGCGCGGAGCACCGGGACGACGAGCGCCAGAGCGCTGGCGCCTCCGCCCGCGGCCACGTTTCCCCCGCCGCCGCCGCCGCCACCGCCGCTGCTGACGCCGCCGCCGCCGCCATCGACGTTTTAAATAGCCGCATACACGTAGAATGCACATTAGAATTGCGCACGCGGTCGCTGTAACGCCCATCATCACGCGCGCACCGTGTTCAAACGCGCCACCTGTCCAACCGTTCCAGATTCCAGTAATCATTCCGCCATTCTTTCGCGCGCGTGGCGCCGCCACCATCGCGCGCGCGCGCATCATGTTCAAATCAATCAAGTGTACGTCTTCGTCGCGCGCACTCGTCTCCTTCGCCATTACGCGCGCGTGAATACTCACGAAACCACACATCTTTTGTTCCGCCACAGCCAAGCTCCAGCGCGCGACATCGGCGCGCGACGTGCGCGACGTTGTCGCCGTCGATGCCACCGACGACGACGACGTGCCTGCCATGTACGCAGTCTCGTCGGTATCGTTCGCGGCGCCAAAGCCAGCACTGGAGACGACTATAGATGACTTTGACGCGCGCGAGCTCGCCGAGGCGCTCGAGGCGTCGACGCGCGAGCCGAGCGCGCGCGAGCTCCTCGCGTCTCAGCTCGAATTCAGCGCCCGACGCGGCACCGACGCGCGCACGCATGGTCGTGCATTAGCGAGTAAGTATTGGGTGAGCCAAACGTTGGATGTGGATGATGTTTTGGATGCGAGCGCGGATGGATTTTACGACGTGTGGGGCGAGGCGTTTGAGAATGTCGCGGATGGAAAGTTGCCAGAATTGGAGGATTTATTACGACTGGCGCCGCGTTTCGCGGATGATGAAGCCATAGTCGTCGATAGGCGAACAGATATGTTTTTGTCGTCGTTGGATGAGCTCGCGAGAGAGACATGCGCGATGGCGCCGTCGACGCGGGCGAGAGCGGCGTCTTTGGCTCGATTGGTGAGCGACCGGTTGGGCGGACCGACGCGCGGCGACGATGATCCAGTTTTAGCCGCCGAAGTCGCGCGCGACCGCGAACAGATTTTAGGGAATAGCGTAGGAGGGTGTGTGTTGCACGTTGGACATTTATCCAAGGGCCAAGAGCGACATCGAGCGGTACTATACAAGGCGCTCGCGTCGTCGTGCGACGTCCCGTGTCGGCTCGTGCGGGGCGAGTACTATTGTAATGACGGCGGTCACGCGTCATCGTCGCGGTCGGCGAAGATTATTTTAGCCATCCCTGGGGATGACGACGAGTGCTGGGTTGATTTGATGACGTGCGCGGGGATGCTTCGGTCGACGAGATCCACAGGCGACGGTCCGACGCCACCCACGCCGCCGGCGTACGACCCATTCGCGGAAAAGTCACCGAAAGTATGGTCCGCGACGCGCGCCAAGGGAAAAACTCCATTAGTACAGCAGCCCATGGAATCACCGTCGTATGATTCATCCATAGAAGATTTACTCGCGTTCGCGTCGTTCGCGACGCCGACATCAAAGTCGAAACCGGCGGCGGAATTCGTGGAATCCGTCGAAGACGACGACGTCGTCGTCGCCATGTCCGTCGCGCACGGCGTGGCCATGCAGACCGCGCGTCTCGCTGTGGCGCTCGCAGATGATACAGAAAAGGCGAATTATTTGTGCAACGCCGTCGGCGCGGTGCTTGAAGATGGCGACGGCGACGAGGACGAGGACGAATCCATTCTTTTGCAGGACATGTTCAACGCGCTCAACACCGCGCGGTGGATAGTGAACGATGCCATCAACGCCTATAAAGCACAACGTCCGGAACGACGACGAGACGATCATTATCATCATCAGCAAGAACGACAAAGTGCTCATTTGGCGATTGCGCCCGAAGACGCCGAAGAGAAGCTCCGCCGCGAAGCCGAACGTCACGCCGAACTCGAAGCTGAACGCGCGCGTCGTCGCGAGGACAAACAACGCCAAGCGAGCACAGATTTACTCAAGGCCACTGAAAACCGCGTGGAAAAGTTTCGAGAAGATCACGCCAAGACGAACGAGGCGCGCGCGACGGCGGAGGCATTGCGCGCCGAATTTCATGTCGAATGGTTTGAGAAAATTAAAACGTCGTCGCTTGCTGAGACGCTCGAGCTCTTTGGCGTTTCCGTCGAAGGTGGCGCGCACGCGAACGCAAAGCAATTACGCAAGGCGTATCGCGTGGCGTTGTTGAAATTTCATCCAGACCGACAACAAGGGAAGACGCAGCGCGAACGAGTGTACGCAGAAGAAGTCTTTAAGATTATTTCTGAAAAGACGGAATCTCACGCATAGCGGCGCGCAGAGCGATAACAAACATTAGCGCACGATTGTAGTGGCGCATAGTGGATCACGATTGAAACGCTAGGCCAGCATAGTTTGTAACGATAGTCACTCACATCGCGGAGTATTTATTAAAACACCAAAACATTTCGTCGTCGTCGTCGTCGCTCAATCCGAAGCCATCATTATGCCGATAACGCCCGACATATACACCCACAAACTCACCAACGCGAGCACGGCGGATACCCAAAGGCAATACACTCCACCATTCACCAACGCATCGTTATACGCGCCGTTGGCAAACCACGAAGACCCGTCGCGAACGAGCAACAACACCGTCAACGCCACCATTTGCGTCGCCGTCTTATACTTGCCGAGGTTATTCACCTTGACCGCCGCGTGCGCCTCCCCGCCCTTCGCCGCGCACCACTCGCGCAACGCACTCATGGTAATCTCACGCCCAATAATCACGATCGACGGCAGCGCCACGGCCCAGGGCGCGACGCCAGCCGGCGCGCGCGTGCACAACAAACACAACGACGCCGCCACCATCAACTTATCCGCCACTGGGTCCAAAAAAGCCCCGAACGCGCTGCTCGCCTTGAGCTTGCGCGCAAGATACCCGTCAAGCCAATCCGTAAACGCAGCCAACATGAACATCACGCCCGAGATGACCGCGGCGTTAGGGATATCCGAATAGTACACCCCAGCGAGCGCCGGGACTGCGACGACGCGCGCCAGCGTCAAAAACGTCGGCAACCACGTGAGCGTGGTGCCCTTTTCCGCGCCCGCGAGCCCGTAGCGCGCCGCCTCGTCGTTCGCCGCGGATGTTTTCCCCCGAGTACCACGCGCGCGGCGGGTCGTCGACGATGTTTTGCGTGCGGCAGCCATGACTGTCAACGGTTGTGGATCGACGCTCGTCGCGCGACGCGGACGCGCGAGGACGGCGGTGAGTCGGACGCACGCGCGCGGCGACGGCGTCGACGTGCGTCGGGCGGTGCGTGCGAGCGGCGAGAGGCGTGCGGCGGCGGTGAGCGTCGTCGTGGGTGATGGCATCCACAGACGAGGCGCGGAGTGGGGACAAAAGTCGCACGAGGCGCGCGTTACATGGGCTAGTATCACGACGCGGGGCTATGCGCGGGCGGTGGTGCGTCGACGACCGACGCCGTGGGTGCGTGTGCCTTGACTGCGTGTGCAGACGATTTAGGCGATGCGCGAATGGCGAAGATTTGAAGCGCGGGCGGCGCGTGCGCGATGGCGTCGTCGAGCGCTCCGACCAACGCGAGCGTGGGACATTGCTGAACGCCCGAGCCCAAGGCGACGCATGATATGTCGACATCACGCGTTGACCCGCGAGCGATGGCGCCGACGGCGTACGATCGAGGGCCGTCGATGAAGACGCCCGAGGCGACGTCTTTGACGCGCAAGACGTAGGCTCGAGTCGCGTCTTCGGCGTTTTCGGCTAATCCTTCAATCGTGACGCGTAACACGAACGGTTGTTCGACGTACACCGTGCTCACGTCCGCGTCATCAATAGGCCTTGGGTGCACGAGCACGCGCTGGGTGATTTTCGCCGTCGTAGGACGCGGATCCGTGGTTCCGGCGCCGCCGGCGACGATGATTTGCGTCTGCAACCGACCGGGATCGCCCATGTTTCCGCGCCACCGCAGTTCGATCTTCCCGAGCGGAGTTTTCGGGTCGAACGCCTCGTGCGCATCAACACTATTCACGTCGCGCGTAATTTCAAACAAGTAATGTGCCGCGCCAGTGGAAGGTTCGAGCTGATACACGGCGCGCGAGCCGAGCGACGGTAAACCGCCGCTTTCGTCGCCGTTTTCATCGCCTACGAAGCGCACGGCGTGCCCACCACATTCAGGCGTCATCGCTCGCGACTGTATTCCATCAACAGCGTCAAATCGCGCGTTTTCGAGCAACAACGCGCTCCTCGTCGCGTTTTCAATGCACACTTCCAACATCGCCCGCCCACGCGGCGCCAGTCTGACTTTTGTGCGCACGTTTAACGGATTTGCAACTTTAAACTTGAAATACTGCGGTAAATACTTCCGCTCGCCCTTATCGTCGTAATACGTCGCCGAACACACCAGCGTGTGCGCGCCGAGCTCTTTTAAATCCTTGGTGACGATCAAATCCATCTTTTCACCCGGTCGCAACGCCGCGCCCGGCGTCTTCGTCCCGTCGTACAACGTCACGCGCTGTCGCTCCGATTGCAACTCAACCTTCAACCCAACCTCGCGCACGATTGCGTTGACATTTGAACTAAAATTACCAAACGTCACAAACGACGTAAACGTCTCACCGAGACTCACCGCGCCAAAAGATTGCGGCAACGCCAACTCGCCGCTCGACGCGCGCGCGCGCCCCCACACCAGCGTATCTCCCCCACCCGTCGACGTCGACGCCTCTCGCGCGCCATCCGCGCGCGCATCACCATGAACACCATCCCTTCGTTCTCGGTCGACATCGAAATCGCGCGCACACAGCCCGACGTCGTCCACGCCGTGCGCGCCGCGGTGCTCGTACGATGCCGCGCGCAACCGCATGACGCGAAATGCACACGTCGGCGCGCCCGCGCTCGCGTCTCCAGATGCAGGCGTCACGCGCAATACATTCGACGCATCGTTCGCCTGCATCGCGCACCGCGATGCGCGCCGCGAACGCGTCGAACACTGGCGAGACTTAATCGATGTCGCAAACTGCCGCGCGCGTTGATCCCGCGGCATTGTCCGACGCACGCGACGCGCCCCACACGGTGGTTCGCGCGTGCACGTCGCACGAGACGCGCAGAGACATCGCGCACGAGCGCATCGCGCGGTCGTGGCGCGAACGGGGGCGCGTGCGCGCGACGGAGGGCGCGCGGAGGTCGTTGGCGCGAGGGTAAACCTTTGTCGCGGCGATTCGTCGTTGAAACTCGTCGTCTTCGTCGCGCGGAAGGCGGCGTCGTGCGCGGCGCGTGCGCACGGCGCGTAGCGAGGCGCGCGTGCGAGCGAGATGTCGACGCGCATCGGTAAGGCGATTCGACGGGACGCGGCGGCGTCGCTGTCGGCGGTGTACGCGCACGCCAACGACGAAAAGCCGCGCGAGTATTGGGACTACGAAGCGCTCACGGTGGAGTGGGGCGAGCAGGATGATTATGAAGTCGTGAGGAAAGTGGGGCGAGGGAAGTACTCTGAGGTTTTTGAAGGGCGAAACGCGCACGGGGAGAAGTGTATTATTAAGATTCTGAAACCGGTGAAGAAGAAGAAAATTAAGCGCGAGATCAAGATTTTACAAAATCTTACTGGGGGCGTGAATGTGATCAAGTTGTTAGATATCGTGCGTGAACCGACGACGAAGACGCCGAGTTTGATTTTTGAGTACGTCAACAATACGGATTTCAAGGTTTTGTATCCGACGCTGACCGACTACGACATTCGGTACTACATTCACGAGTTGCTCAAGGCGCTTGATTTTTGCCATTCGCAAGGCATCATGCATCGCGACGTCAAGCCGCATAACGTGATGATTGATCACTCCAAAAGAGAGTTGCGTTTGATCGATTGGGGGTTGGCGGAGTTTTACCACCCGGGTAAGGAGTACAACGTGCGCGTCGCGTCCAGATACTTCAAGGGTCCAGAGTTATTGGTGGATTTACAAGATTACGACTACTCGCTCGACATGTGGAGTCTTGGGTGCATGTTTGCGGGTATGATCTTTAGAAAAGAACCATTTTTCGCGGGTCACGACAACTATGACCAGTTGGTACGCATTGCAAAGGTTTTGGGAACGGATGAGTTGTACGCGTACTTGAACAAGTATCGCATCGAGCTCGATCCAAACTTCGAAGCTCTCATCGGGCGACACACTCGCAAGCCGTGGAGCAAGTACATTTCTGCTGAAAATCAACACTTGGTGAGCGCGGAGGCTATTGATTTCTTGGACAAGCTCCTGCGCTACGACCACGCTGAGCGCATCACGGCGAAAGATGCGCAAGCGCATCCGTTCTTCGACGTGCTCAAAACGCAAAAGTAGCTACAACAAAACGGGAAGAGATATACTACGTAGAACAAAACCTAGGGAAGGAGCGCACCATCATCGTCGACGACGGTACGTCGTCGAACCTTTTACATCGGGACTATTCTTAGTACAAATTTCAATGCATTCTTACAAACATACGTAAAAATCATAAGTAAAACAGCGAATCATGGTCGTTTCATCATATCAAAAATCGTTTGCGCTTTCTCGCACATTTTCAAGTACTCGTTCTCCGGAACGCGCTTTTTGTTTGCATCGATCGTGGACATGAGGGATTTCATAGCCACGATGGCCGACGATTCTTCATTCTGGGCTTTCTTAATCGCTGCGGCGGCTTTAAGTTCTCGCATTATCGCGTATATCGTAGCCAAAATTATATTTTCGTCATAGATATGGCGAAAATTGTCTTCATCGCTCAGATCATCATCAGATAGGCCGCGGCACTCTACGAAGACACAGTCTTCGTAGGCGTCTTTAAGCACATCCAGAGAGGGAAGCGGGCAGTCATTGATGCGGAGGTATTCCATAATATGTAAACGATCGGCCTCCACTGCAGCGTGGTAGACATGCCTGTTCCATTCGCAGCCGTTATCTCTGGCGTACTTCAGACAGTCGAGATGGCCACCGCTCGCCGCTGCTACACACGTCGAATAATTCCATTCGCACCCGATTTCATGCAAATACTTTAAAATTTCAATATTTCCTTGGTAAGCTGCGCGTTCGCATGCTTGGTAGTCCGCTTTTCCACCGTGCTTGATGACGTACTTCAACATTTCAAATTCACCTTCGTCAGCCAAAGTGGCGCAAACCGATTGAGCATTATCAAATTTGACTCGTCGCTTCTCAACCAGCCATTGAACGACATCCATGTGGCCAAGTTTTGCGGCAGTCTTAAGAGCACCCGAATTAAGATAAGGCGAGGCGGTTTCTGCTAAAAGTTTCACCATATCCAATCGCCCTTTCGCAGCCGCTCTTCCGACGTTCATGTGGCCCGGCAAGATGGGCGCAAACGTATCGCAAACCCATCGAAGAACATCCATGCTCCCGGAATCACACGCGCGCGTAATCAAAATCAGCTTCTCGTGCTTCGGGACGGCAGGACAATCGTTCTCGAGGATCCATTCGCACATCTTCATGTTACCGCTTTCAACCGCGCACTTGAGCGTCTGCACGGTCATCTTGGCCTTGGTCGTCGCCTTCATTTTCTTCAATTGTGTGAAATCCCCGCTTCGCGCGACATCGTGAATCGACCGCTTCATGGTATTCGTACGCCTCGTGTCTATTCCTTCACCCACCGGCGTCGTCGCGCGTCGCGTTCTGACGCACCGTTGTATTTTTCAAAATGTGTACACAGTCTCGGCGCGCGCGAATCGACTCGAATCGAATCGCGCGACGCGACGAGACAAGACACGCGGGATGTACAAATTTCAAGTGCATTCTTACAAACATATCCAGGTACGCAAAAGTCAAAAGTAAAACAGCGAATGCCTATCTTGGTCGTTCCATGATGTCATCAAAGATCGTTTTCGCTTTGTTGCACATTTTCAAGTACTCGTTCTCGGGCAGGCGCGTCGAGTTTTCATCGATCATGGACATGAGAGATTTTATAGCCCCAAGGGTTGACGATTCTTTATTCTGGACGTTCTTGATCGCTATGGCGTGCTCAAGTTCTCGATACTTTACGAACGTTCTAGCCAGAGACATATCTTCGCAGTAGATCCTGTCGTAAAGATGTTCTTCATCGTCATCACAGTACGTGGGCTCACATTCTTCGTAACATATCTCGTAAGCGTGTTCAAGCACATCCAGATCGGGAAGCGGGCAGCCATTGATGCGGAGGTATTCCATGATATACACATGATTGCACAACAATGCAGCATGATAGACATGCCCGTTCCATTCGCAGCCGTTATCTCTGGCGTACTTCAGACAGTCGAGATGGCCACCGCTCGCCGCTGCTACACACGTCAAACAATTCCACTCGCAACCGATTTCATGCAAGTAAACTAAAATATGAATGTATCCTTGGTAAGCTGCGCGTTCGCATGCTTGGTAGTCCGCTTTTCCACCGTGCTTGATGACGTACTTCAACATTTCAAATTCGCCGTTATCCGAAAGAGAGGCACACAGATCTTGAGCATTCTTGAATTTGACGCCGCGGGCAACCAGCCACTTTACAACGCGCGTCTGACGCGCTTGTGCGGCGGCCTTTAGTGTGGGAGCCGTATCGACACATTTGGACCCCTTTGACACGAGATACTCTAGGATATCCAATCGCCCTCGCTGGCCTGCGGATCCGACGTTCATTTCATGTGGCTTCACAACGAAAGTGTCAAGAACTTTTCGAAGCATGTCCATGTTGCCCGAATCTATCGCGAGTTCGACCAATTTAGATGGTTCCCCGTGGAATCCCTTCTTTTTTGTAAAAATGTCCTGCACCAGGTAATCGAAAGTTTCGACATGTCCGCCCTTAATGGCTGCTTTAAGTGTGCCAAAAGAAAAAGTCGAAGCCTTGGGCTTCGCCTTTTTGAGTTTTTCGAGACTTCCTTTTCGCGCGAGTTCGTCGAGCTCATCCTCGCGCGTTCGCAACTCGATGTATCGATCAACTACACGCATGTGCGCTCACTTTCTTATATTCCTTCACCCACTCGCGTCGTCGCGCGTCGCACTGTGCCGCCTACAAGTTGCGTTGAAAACGCCCAAATGATGAAAGAAAACAGTTACGCGACAAGACACGCGTGTGACATTACGCGACAAGACACATTACATCGTTACTATTTTTAGCGCGCACAACTTAGAGATTACTTTCGACCGCCTCGATTCTTTTTCTTTTTCTTACCGTTTGGTGCCGGTGCGACTTTAACCTCGGCGATGTGCTCGGCGAGTTCGTCCGCGGCGTCGACCGCTTCGTCGTCTTCGCCCGCGTTCTTTTCAAACAACGCGTTGTCGCGCATCACGGACTCGGCATCGTTCGTGATTTCAACCATGGGCGTCTTCGCGTCCACATCAACGACGTCCTCGGGCTCGGCGATTGCATCGCTCTTTTCGTCGTCCTCGTCTTGGTCTTCGTTCTTTTGGTCTTCCGCGCCGTCGATTGCGTCCGTCGCGGCTCGTTCGGCGCAGACGTCAGGTTCAATCGGCGCCACCGCCACCGCCACCACGCGCGCGGGCGACACCGGCGTACTTTTTGCACCCACAACACTCACACCAACCGTCGCTTTCGTCTTCGGCACGTCCTTCCGACAATATAATTCCCCGTTCGACGTCACAAACGTGCTCAACGTCAATGTGCACGCGCACGATTTACACTTGAAACACGCCTTATGCCACGTCACGCCATCCACATCCACAGACTCAATCGGATACGCCGCCTTGCCACATCTCGCACACGCACTTCGTGTCAACATCGCAATCGTATTCATCTTCCGCGCGTTCGGACTCGCCGACTGCGGACTCGCCGACGCTTCGCGCTCGAGCCCAACCGACGCGCGCGCGTCCTCACCCACACCGCTCGTCTCGCGCACATAACTCGCGATAAAGTTCGCCCGCGCATCAACGTGCGGCTTCACGTGTACGGTTTTCGACACCCCGTGCGTCCGGCAGTACACGCCGCCGTCAACGGCGATAAAGGACGCCATCGACAGCTTGACGTTGCACGTCGCGCATTTAAAACATCCTCGGTGATACCGCCTCTGGTCGACGTCCACGGACTCCGCGGCGTACGCCGACTGCTGGCAACACGCGCACACCGTCGATGCGTGCATGGCGCGCGCTCGACGCGGACGGCGACGCGCGGTGGTGCGACGGCGTGTGCGGTGGAGCTCGGATGTGGCCACAGACTTTGGCGCGCCGCTGGTGCGACGTCGACGACGACAATGTCGCGCGACGCGGCAGCCGACGGCGTCGCGGACGGTGCGGCGTCGACGTCGCTGCGCGTCACGGCGGCGCCGTTCGCGCCGCCGTCTCGCACGGCGTCGACGTCGCGCGCGACGTTGGCGCCGAGCGAAGGAGGACGCGGACGCGGTGCGCGCGGGCGCGGTGCGGCTGGGCGCGGGCGCGGGCGCGGGCGCGGGCGCGGGCGCGCGGGCGGGGATGACGGGAGTGGCGGTGCGATCGGCGGGGCGAACGGCGGGGCGTCGCGCGGTGCGGGCGCGGTGCGGGCGGATTTCTTGCTCAACTTTAGTCTGCCCCCGCGCGAGCGCGAACGCGAGTCTACGCGTCGGCGTGGCGTGTACGGCGTAGGTAGCGTCGGTGCGAAAGCCAGCGCGCGCGCGCGCACGGCGGTGTATAAGAAGGAGCTGTTTTTGCAGGCGAATTTTAGATTTCTCGTGGCGGATAGCGCCGATTTGAGGAAGAGCGCACACGACGCGGACCACATGGTGAGCTGGGAAGACGTCGTGCAGGTTGAGTGTGGGTCGGTGGATGCGCTGTCGTGTCCGATTTGTTTCGACGATGCCCCGACGGCACCGCAAATGACGGTGTGTGGGCACTCGTTTTGTTTTCCATGCATTGCTCGGCATATTTTAACCACGCGTTCGGATGGGAAGCCGGCAAAGTGTCCCATGTGTTTTACGGAGATTCGATTGGCGGATTTACGGAGCGTTCGACGCCGGGCGATTCATCCCACGGGCGTGGGGAACGTGCAAAAGTTCGTACTCATGTGTAGACAGAGAAATTCGCACGTGCCTGGTCGTAAGACGGCTAAAGTGACGGCGCCGCCTCGCGCGGGCGAATGGCCGCGCGCGCTGCCGGATTGCGGCTGCGACGCCTTTGCAAAGTACACACTCACCAATGAAGAGGTTGCGATCGCAACGCAAGAGTTGGAATCGCTGGAATCGTACATTGCGGTATTGACGGAGCACTCAGACGTCGCCGAGCTTCCGTATGCGTTGGCATCTGTTGACGCGTTGAGTCGGCGCATCGACCGCATGATTGAGCGTCGATGTATGAGCGAAGGCGCGCCGTGTCCTCCGCCGCGTTCGCGCCCAGTAGGGGTTGTCGCACCTGCACTGGAAGCGCCTTTATCGAAAGAACCAACACCGCCGGCGCCACAGTTCCCCGCACTCCCACCAGCTCGCAAGAACATGGCGTACATCGCAGGATCAAAGGTGCGCGTGGAATCGGCGTTTACAGACGACGAAGATGAAATCGACGAGGACGACGACGAGGACGACGACGAGCACGACGACGAGAATGAGACGATATGCGACGCACCAGCATCACCATCTTCTCCAACAAACGTTACCGACGCGCCACCGTCAGACCCAGCACCAGAGGACGAAGCGAAGAAACCGTCCAGCGCCGCCAACGAACGCACCGACGTCTATTATTTTTATCAATCCCCGGATGGCCAACAAGTGCTGCTCCACGGCGCGTGCATGCGCGTGCTGCTCGAGCACTACGGATCCTACGCCGCGCTTCCGCTCGAAATCGATGGCGTCGTGGTGGATATGGAGCGAAATACCCAGGATGAGGACAGCCGTCGACGCGCGGCGCACATTCGTCACATTCCGCTGACGACTGAGTACGTCATGGTGGAGCTCGACATGACGCCGCACGTGCCCAAATGCGTGTTGGACGGCGCGAGTGGGAGCGAATTACGGCAGCGCGCCAAACGACGGGCGCAGAAGAGCGCGGCGGAGGCGAGGAGTAAATCAAAAGAGCTTCGCGCCGAGGCGCTGGCCAAGGCAAAGTCGCAGCCGTTTTCAAAGTCGATTCGAGACGCGATGCCCGAGCTCGGGGCGTCGCCGAGGGCGGATACGTCGATGGACGCGGCGTTCGCGCGCATGCTTTTAGAAGAAGAATCCGAACAACTCGAGCGCATGGCTATGTATGAAGAAGTGGCGCACGCACAAGGGCCTAGAGGGACGTCATTTAGCAATGTCGTGGGGAGAGGTTTCGCGTCTGGCGTGGACGCGCCGAGCCTCAATTTCAACACGGGCGACAGGTTCGGTCCTGCGCTCGGCGCGGCGCCGCAACCCGTGACGGCGAGCGCGCCAGTGTGGGGCGCTAGGTCGTCAGCCGCAGACTTCACCATTCCTGAACCCACCGACGAGTCGCGCAAGAAGAAGGGAAAGAACAAGGGCACGGTGCTGTTCAGAATTGGGTGAGCGCGCGCGCGACGACGTCGACGTAGAGATAGCACACGTTTTTAATAAAAAATGAAATGTTTGTCGACAACGTTGTGCTATGAACACGGAGAAACCTATCTACGCTATACTCATGTGAGCATCTTACACGGAATTCGGCGCGAAGCCTTCATCCATGCTTTGTCTGTAGTTTACGCTAAGTTTTTGCGTAGACTGCAGATCCTTGAGGTGGTTGCGGCGGTACGTGTCGATGGCGACGGTGATATCATCCGCCGGCATCTTCGTTTCGCGCAAGAGCGCCGCGGCGAGTTGAAGTGCAGGTTCAAGAGTTTCTGGCACCACAGCCTTGGCGCCGGCTTTTTCAAGCACTAAACCACCTTCGACATCTCTCGCGCGCACGTACGTTTGGACGTTTGGAAAGTTCTTCGTCAACGACCACACCGCGCGATAGTTGGCGCCGGGCGAGTTGAGCGCGACGACTGCACAAGACGCACGTGCGGCGCCGATAGCACGCAACACCTCTACAGAACCGGCGTCACCAAAGTACACGTTTTGGTCTCTCGCGCGACCTTCGCTGACGATTTCAGGTCTGACATCCAACGCGACAAATGGCACCAAGTTTTGCGTAAGAATTTCGCCGACAATTCTACCGTTGCGCCCGTAGCCAGCCAAAATCACGTGTCCCTTCAGATCATCGACTTCATTCTCCTTCGGTTGTAATGACGCAACGTCGGCACTTTGCAACACATCTTTGAGCTTGTTACCAAACTCCGCCAAGTACGGAGTGATGGCCATGGTGAGCACCACAGCCAAGTTGAGTTGCGTCGCGATTTCCGGATTGAACAAACCAACCCGCACGGCTTCAGCAAACGTTACGAAGGCAAATTCACCCCCAGGTCCGATGTACATACCAGCACGGACACAATTCAACACGGATAGGCCAAACAATGGGCCAACAGCAGCAACAACGGCGATTTTAGCGGTAACAATTCCAATCATCATGGCGATGATGTTGAAGGCGCTCTTGGTGAACGTCATCGGATCGATAGTCATACCGACAGTCATGAAGAACAAACCAAGAAGGAGGCCTCGGAACGGTGCGATATCGTTTTCAACTTGCAAGTGGAACTCGGTTTCAGCCAAGAGTAAACCAGCGAGGAAAGCTCCAAGCGCCATCGATAATCCTAAAGATTGCGTAAGCAACGAAGTGCCGAGAGCGACAAACAACGTCGTCGCGCTCATAAGCTCAGCCTGCCGAAGCTTGGCGACGCGGTCGAATACAGGCCGTAAAATTAATCGACCAAGACCAATGATTGCTCCAATGGCAACACCAGTCTTGACGATAGCCTTCAGTAACGAGCCAGCAATCGCCGTTAAGCTTCCGCTGTCTGGACCAGCCAAGAGCGGTACGAGCATGAAGACAAGAACGACGGTTAAATCCTGGAAAAGGAGCACCGAGAACGTCGCACGACCGTGGCGGCTCGCAGACTCTCCTCGATCGGCGAGCACTTGAAGCGCCACCGCGGTAGAGGAAAACGCCAAGCCCAAACCAACAATCACGGCTGGCGGCACAGCCATACCGCACGCGACTGCAACGCCAGCTCCGACAGCAGTGGACAACGCCATTTGCGCTGAACCGAGACCGAAGATGTATTTAGCCATCGAAACGAGACGCTGGTACGACAATTCAAGACCGATGTTGAAGAGTAAGAAAACGACACCAAATTCAGCGAGTACTTTGACTTGCTCGACGTGCGTGATAATTCCTAACCCGAATGGTCCGACGAGCGCGCCACCGAGGAGAAAACCCAAAACCGGAGAACCACCAGGGAGTTTTGTCACCAGTTGCACGGCAACAACAGACGTAAACAAGAGCCAAAGCACATCGGTCATGCCGGTTTCCGCAGCTTCATGCGCTGCATGCGCCGCGAGCTTGCGTTCGCTTTCTGGGACAACGCGTTCAATAAACTGGTTTACCTCGCTTCTAAAAGTATTCGTCGCCGACTTTGCTGTGCTCCCCACTTTGACTATAGATGTGCCAATCCGTTGACGTACCGTTGCGCACGGCTTCGCAGGTAGCATCAACGTTGCAGACCCGAACAAGAGCATCGCGGTGGCGATTTTTTTGACTTTGTCCAACACAGCGCTTGCATCTTTTTCTTCAGATTTCGCAGACTCCGAGGTCGTGAAGTAACCGGCAGAAAGTGATTTTGAGCTTGATTTAGACTTGAGCACGGCGGTAGATGGTTCTTTTTTCGCTTGTTCCGCAGCTGCGGCAGCACGCTTGTCCGCGAGCTCTTCCTTCACTTCCATTTTGATGTCCTCCTTGCTCTTCACGTCAGTTTCAACACCACGCGTGATGCTCGCGACGGCCGACTCGTCAAACATCACGCCATCAACGAGACGTTGCTTTTCCGCGAGCTCTTTTTCGATTCGATTGATCGTTTCGTTCAATTCGAGGACAGCTCCCATCTTGACTGAAATTTTGCTCATCGCCTCATCGGCACGGTCGTGCGCGTTCTTCGACATTTCCAACGAATTCTTCGCTTTAGCCGCGACTTCAGTGGCAAATTCTTCACGTCTTGCAAGTTCGATTTCAGTTTCCTTCACGAGATCTTCGGCCGCCTTCAATTGTTCCACCGCAGTCGATTCGGCTTCCTCGAGAGTCAAGCCTTCCGTCTCCCACCACGGCACGGCTTTCAATCCCATTTTCGACACGATGACATCCTTAGCGGACTCGTCGTTGGCGTCTTTCTTGAGAATCTTTTCATCAATGACTGCCGCACTAGAATTCGAAACTGTATCATCCGTAAGCGCAAGCTCCGAGCGCGCGATGGCTTCCTCAACGCGCTTCAACCTAACGATGGCGGCGTCTACGCCAACCTTGGCTTCAATCACAGATTTCCCACACTCTTCCGTGGAGTTCATCGCTGACAACGCCAACTCTTCATCTTTTTGATACGCTTCGGTCGCGAGCAGCGCTTGTTCCGCCATCGCCTTCGCCTTGGTCTCCGCCTCTTCGCTCTCTTGCTGCGCCTTTTCAACCTTTCTCACGTTCTCCTTCAACTCCTCCTTCAACTTCGCCACCTCCGACGCAATCTCCGACGCCTGATCCGCGGTGAGCGCAGTCACGTTCGCCGAATCATCGCGCGCACCAGCAAACACGCACGCATCCCTTCGACTCGCGCCTCGCGCCTCGCGCGCGCCGACCCAGCCGCCGCCGACGGCGACCCGATCGCGTCCCTCGCCCCTCGCCCCGACGTCTACATCCACCCCGCGCACGCGCGCGCTCAATCGTCCGCGACACGCACCACGTGCCGCGCGTTCCGCGCGCGATGTGCGCGCGCTGGCGCCGATCGGCGTCGCACACGACGCCGCGCGACACGCGCTCGAGAGCGCCAACGTCATCACAAATGCACTTTTCGCCGTGCGCGCTCACGCGCTCGATCGCGTGCGGGCGACGGTGTGCGCGAGACGCGAGCGAGCGCTAAGGGCGACGCTCGACGGCTCCCTACCGCTCGTCGCGCGCGATCGAGCGCTCGTCGCGAGGCGGCGGCGGCGTCGACGTGTGCGGTCGCGCCGGCGCCGGGGCCTTTTGGGCGCTCGAATGTATCATACAAAAATCCACGCTACGTCTATCATGTTCAACAATTATATTCATGAAATTATGCATGGCATAAATGTGTATATAGTACGTACACTGCATACTGATAAATGTCTCCCGCGCGATGGACTAGGGTTTAGGATTAAGATTCGAAAACACCCGTCACCCGTCACGCCGCCGTGACGTCGCCAGAGCGCGCCGCCGCGTCCGCGCACGCGCATCGCACGACGCTGCGATGGGGGCCGTACCCCCTGTTGACGTTCGACTGAAAATCCACCCGCGCAGCGAGGCGTGGTGTGCGCTGTGCGCGCTGCAATTGGACCTCGACCGCGCGCACTGGGAGACGCTGCACGGGAGCGCGTACAAATTAGAAACGGCGATTTTAGCGCCTGAATGCCGAGACGACGTGGTGCGCGCGCTTCAAGGGATGAAGCTAACGCAGTTGCAAGTGTTGGCGCAGGCGATGCAATTGAAAACGACGTCGTGCGCAAAGGCGAAGGTGGTGAATCGCATCGCGGACCAGTGTTGTCGAGGCGTGGCGCGAGGGGTGACGCTTCGAGGGGATGTGCCGGCGGCGATTTTCGAACTGACGCAACCGTATTTGCTCCCGCACGTGACGTTTTCGACGTTTTGGATTCACGTGCACGCGGGGAGGGAGGAAGAGTTTTTGGCGAATCCTTGCGCGGTGGCGAGAGACGTGTGGCGGCACACGTTGGCGTTGTCGCACGATTCGCCGCGTTCGTATTTTTCGACGCAAGGTGCGCTTTGTATCGCCATGTACAAACTGTATGGTCAGTCAAAGGTTGAGATGTCGAACATTAGTGATGAAGATAGAGCTTGGTTGACGTGGATGGTGCAATATGGGGACCCGTCTCTTCCTTTTGTCGGCGAGCAGTGTTGGGATTCGAGAACCGAGTGCAACCGCGCGTTATTGATGCACCTCAAACCTCCAAACATGGCACAAGTGTTCGACGCGAGAAAAGCGTATTTGGAGTTGCCAAACGTATCGAGAACATACGTTGGACCGAACAAGGAGAAGGTGGACTACAAGCATGCTGAGATTCAACAAGCTCGGTATATGCTCGACCGCAAGCGCGCCAAGGCAAACGCCGACATGGCTGCTTCTGCTTCGGTTCCCACTCGTGTCTGTGCGCCTGATGATCCAGCGCTCGCTCGACCCAGCACTGTAGCCGTGCCGCGGTCTGTTGAAGCCGCGTCGCGGTCTACTGTAGCCGGGCCGCGCGTCTTGAATACTTACGCTGTGCCGCAGTCGAGTGTCTTGAAATCTATCCCCGCGAAGTGGTCTGTGGATCGTAGTACGAATGAGGCTCCAGCCGATATGGCTCTTGCGGGTTTAGACAAGGACACTATGGCGTTTTATGCGCGTTTACAGAAAGCAGAACCGATGTACGAAATGATTAGTCAAAGGCAGAATCCGACGTACGTACCTGGCGATTTGTTACCGCCGCAAAAAGTCTTGCCGCTCAAAACGTTTCAGACATGTTTCTTTCTTGATGCAGCTAGCATGCGTTTCTTACAAAATGACGAATTTGAGCTTCAAGTTGTCTGCATGTTACAGAATGATGATGTGAAAGAGCGCATACAGTGGCCTCTGGATGTTTATCTCACTGTGAACGACTCAAATTTGCAAGTCCCCCGAAGGTCCACGATTAAGAGCGTAACAAAGTCTACTCGTGACCCTGCAGTGCGCGTACCGGTGTCAAGGTTGCGTGCTGGATCGAACCACGTACGCATGTTTCATCGGGACAAGCGTGGTAACTTCTTGGTTGCGGTACGTATTGCTAGGAAGCGTACGTTGGATGAAGTTTCGGCGAACATTCCAAAGGCGTCCTCTGAAGCTGTGGCGTTGAAAAATGCCCTCAAGCATCTTGGCTTCACAAAGACGGATGACGATGACATTATCATGGAAGATTCCACATTGTTTTCACTTCGATGTCCGATTAGCGGCCAAGTGTTCTCAATGCCAGCGAGATTGTCGTCATGCCAAGGTATGCACGCGTTTGACGCCACGAGTTTCCTTCAGTTGAACGTGGTCAGTCGTAAATGGTGTTGCCCAGAGTGCGGAAAGAAAGGCGGACCATCGGATTTACGAGTGGACAGTTTCATCAAGCGATGCGTAGACACTATCAGTGAGCGCGGGTTGGACAAGGTGAGCCGAATTGAAATCGACAAGGAGGGCCGATGGCGCCCGCGTGAAGAAGCCGGAGCGACATCGCTCGCGCCTGATCAGCTGCGATGGTACGCGTCGACAATAAATGGTAGTGAGGTGACATGGGTGCTTCAGAAAGCTGATGAAATGAGTCCTACGAGCACGGCGACGAAAATTGCTGGGGATGACACCGAAACACCAAATGTACAATCGAAGCAAATCAAAGCCAGCAACGGCGGCGACGATTCCGACGACTCTGAGCTCGACGAAGAAGAGGAATACAAACGCGCGATTCGTGAAGCTGCTCAATTTAGCGGTGGTGCACCAACACAACCTCGAAAATCCATGGCGAAAGAACCAGATGTGATTGTTATCTCTGACGACGACGACGAAGCCCCGGCATTGACGCGTCCTCGGCCGACGAACTCCTTGGCGCAAGGTTCCGCGTCGAAGCGTCCGAAGCCGTCTTCAGCGCTCCAGCGTGTGCAATTCAACAATCCAGCGGCGTCATCAAGTCCACGCAGCTGGCTGCACGACGCTGGACGACCAGGCATGTAAACAAGTTTTAGCGCGACGTTGCTCAAGTTTCTGAAAAGAAGCTAGAGCTAGTAGTTTGTAGTTATATTTCAAAACCGCTATATGGTACATCCATGATCGCCCGTCCGTTCTCCCCCGCCGTCATCACATCGGATTTTCCGGATACATCTCGGCGATGGACACCACCAACCCATCCAGCTCGGGTGTCAACGTGCACTGGCTCGCCAGTCGCGAGTTTGCCCCCGGGTCGATCCCGACGTCCTCCAACTGTGTCCGCTCTAAGTACTCAAGCTCCGGCATCTTCGCCAAATGCTCATCAGGTATCAACACGTGCGCATCCGGTCCGCGCACGATGCTCGTCACCGGAACAGCGGTCACGAGCGCCGGGTGTCGCGACAACGCCTTGGCCAGCGTCTCCCCAACCTTGCCCTCCACCGCGTACCTCGTGCCTTCTCGCATCACGCTCATCGATATCCTGCGCGCGCACACGCGGAAAAGAATGTAAAACACGCGTTATCGTCAGTCATGGGCTCGCATGAGGCGACACTCGCGCATGCGCGCGCGAAGAGGCGCAGATGCGCGCGGGAGCCCTCGATCGAGGTCCCGCGCCCCGGTGCGATCGCGCGCGCGCGTGCGTGCGCGCGAAGAGGCGCGGCGATACACGTACGTCGATGCCGATCTCACGAACGTCTGCAGGTTCAGCGCGCGTCGAAGAGCCATGGTGGTGGTGGTCGACGTCGTCGTGAAGTGAAGCGCGGGTCGGTACAGTATGAGCTCCATTCTCTCGCGCGCGCCACACCGCCATCGTCGCGACCGCGCGCGCGAGTGCGAGACACCGACGCGTGCGTTCGTAGTTAAATCATCCGTCGTCGCGTGCGGCGCGGCATGGAGAACCCGCACGCGCTCGCGCACGCGCAAGTGTCGAGCGAACTGTTTGACATTTTTGAAGCTCCGAGCGCGTCGTTCGACGTGTACGCATCCACGCCCGTGCCGCGTGTGGGGACGACGGCGCGCGAGGGGATGGTAAAAGCTCGCGGAGACGTGCACCGCGATGGAGATTGGCATCGTAGCACGCACGTGTGGATTGTGGACTGCGAGCGCGCGCGCGTCGTCGTGCAGCGGCGGTCGCTCGGCAAGGATACGTTTCCTGGCATGTGGGATATCAGCGCCGCTGGACACGTCAACGCGAGCGAACGCGACTCTAGAATTACCGCGGTAAGTGAATTAGCGGAAGAGCTCGGGGTCGTGATCGATGGCGAGAGGTTAGGAGCGAAACAGTTTACCTGCCCGGCGGCGCAGCACGCGCTCGGCGGCTGCAACTGCTATGAAGACGTCTACTTTTTAGCCTGGGACGTCGCCAATGAAGGCGAAGAATTCGCTATCGGTGCCGCCGAAGTCACCGCCACGGAATGGATCGCCATAGACGACCTCGAACGGGCGCTGGAATCGGCACACCCCGAGTACGTGCCTCGCGTCCCGGCATACCTTGCGGCGTTCTTTCCGCGCCTGCGCGCCTTCGTCGACGCCCATCGTCGTCAATCCTAGCCTCTCACCCGTAGCACATAGAGAAACATAGCGTTGTCACAAAGCGATGCGTCGTCATCCACGAACGCGACGGCAATCGTGCACGACGCGATGACGCCGCGCGCCCGTTCGCGTCCCGCGCGGTCGTCTGTCGCTGAAGAAAATTCAAAAAACTGTCCCATCGATCGCCACATCGCGCCACCTCGCGTCCGCGTCCGCCCACGCCCGCGCCGCGCACGATGGCGACCAAACGTAACGCGTTCGAGATGATGTCCGCGGCGAGTAAATCCGCCACCGCGGGCGGTGACGGCGACGGCGCAGTCGATAATCTCGTGCCTTGGGTGGAAAAGTATCGCCCCAAGACGCTGGATGATTTAGTCGGGAACGTCGACGCCGTGGCGCGCATGAAAGCCATGGTTGCCGCTGGGTTCATGACGAATTTAATCTTCTCCGGACCGCCGGGATGCGGGAAGACGTCGGCGATTTTAGTGCTCGCGCGCGAGCTCTTGGGTGATCGACAAAAGGATGCGGTGTTGGAGCTGAATGCGTCGGATGAACGCGGGATCGACGTGGTGAGGAATAAGATTAAGATGTTTGCACAGAAGAAGGTGACGTTACCACCAGGTCGTACGAAATTGGTGATTTTAGACGAGGCGGATTCGATGACGACAGCGGCGCAGCAAGCGATGCGACGGACGATGGAGATTTTTAGCGCGACGACACGGTTCGCGTTGGCGTGTAACACGAGCGATAAGATTATCGAGCCGATTCAATCGAGATGCGCCATCGTGCGCTTCGCGCGGTTGGAGGATGAACAGATTTTAAAGCGATTGATGACGGTGGTGGAGCAAGAAAAGGTGACGTACGTGCCCAAGGGATTGGAGGCCATCGTGTTCACCGCGGATGGCGACATGCGACAGGCGTTGAATAATTTGCAGTCGACGCACTGTGGGTTTGGAATGGTGAACGAGGAGAACGTATTCAAGGTGTGCGATCAACCGCACCCGAATATCATCCGAGATTGCTTTGCGTTTGTGTTGCAAGGTAACATTGATGACGCCTACGGACGCTTGAAGTCTTTGCACGACCTCGGATACTCAGTGTTTGACATCATCGGCACCATGTACCGGGTGTGCAAGAATTACGACGACAACGCCATGCCGGAGTTTGTCAAACTTGAATTGATACGCATTATTGGATTCACGCACTTGCGATTCGCCGAAGGCTGCGCGACGCCGCTCCAGCTCGCGGGTTGCGTGGCGAAGATGGTCCAGCTCGTCGCCGAAGCACAGAAGAGCGGCGGCTATAGCTCAAAATTGGGACTCAACGCGATGTAGAATTTTAGACAGGTGATACATACATCAAAAATCGAAAGCTACTAAAAACATCTAAAGCATCTTCATCTCTTCACGGCGCGTCGCCTCGTACGTGCGCGTCAAATTGAGATGCGTCTTGGTCGATTCGAGTTCGATTTTCAACACATTCGCCTTGCGTCGCGCCTCAACCATCTTCTTAATGTGATCCTGGTACTCCTGCGACGCGTACGCACGCACTTCCGCCGACGCTTTGGTCTCCCCATCGGTAATGTAGTGCAGCGTAATCGTACTCAGCACACATTTCTTAGCCTCCTCCAACATTTCCGCCTCGGCGTGCGCGTCGGCCCACTTATTCCCGAGATGTTGCATTTGATGATACACCGCGTCGATATCCTCTGGTAGGATTCCCCCAATCGTGCCAGGTCGCGACATCGGCGGTGGCATAGATGAAGAATTCCCTACCCTACCGTTCGTCGCGCTCTTCTGCGCCGGCGGTAACGGCGGCGCCCCTCGCAACGGCGGCGGATTCTTCCACGAAGAATTCCCATTCGACGGCGTCATCGAATTCACCCCACTCACCGCGCGCACCGCCTCTCCTCGCGTCGACGCACTCGTGCTCGACAACATCCGATGCATCAGACGTTCGCCCACCGCGCCCACCGTCGCTCTCGCCCGCGTCGACGCCCGCGCGGCGCCCGTCAGCACCATCGTCCTCGCAGACGTATTCAAACGATAATCACCTCCACGCGCGCTCCACCGCACCGACCGCGCCGAGACGCGAACGAAAGATTCACCACCACCGACGCACAGGGCTCGACGCGTGCACGCGCGCACCGGGCCCGTCGTCGTCGCCGTCGCGCACCCGATCGCGCGCATCGACGACGTCTGACGGGCGCGCGCCGCGGACGCACTCGCCCGTGGTCCCACGTATCGTACTTCACATCACGATCATTCTATGACCAAAATCACAAAAACACACTCGCTCAATCCGTATTTTCTGGAACACTTTATATATGGAAAACTGACAAGATACGTACACGATCGCTCCTGGCGATGGAGATAAATATTTATGATGACGCCACCAATGTATACACCACCGCCGCGTGTAACACCCACACCGAGCGCACGTGCGCGCGCGAAAGCGCGACGCGCTGGCGACATGAGCGAACGCGCGGCGCTTCTCGGGCGCGCGACGTCCGCGGCGACGTCGTCGTCGTCGTCGCGCGCGTCGGCGTCCACGTCCGCGTCGGAAGGCGTCGCGCGGCACAGCGCGCGCGCGACCGATGAGGACATTGAACGCGGGGATGATGGTGTTCGCGATCGCGTTCGCGCGTTCGCGGATGTGCGCGCGTGTGGTGCGTCGTCGCGCGCGACGATGGGCGAACGGGCGTCGAGTGCGTACGATAGACACGTTCGCGGAGGGTTGAGCGGGGCGGCGACGTGCGTGCTCGCGGTGGGGGCGTTCGCGGTGGCGTGCGCGTGCGGACGCGCGGCGAGCGTGGGTGGCGCGCGCGCGGTGAGCGTCGGTGCGGCGCTCGGGGATGGCGTGCACGAGACGGCGAATTTGAATGCGTTTACTGGGTCGGCGTTCGATCACGCCACGGGTGTGGCCTTGAATGGATGGCTTCAGTTGGAGGATTGGTTTTACGCGAATGGCGAGACGTCGATCGTGGATTCGGATTTAGGCCAGGCGCAAGGCGCGGTGTTTCCGCCAATGTTCACGTCTAGCGAAGCCCTTGGGTTTAAATGGGCCAGTGAAGGTGAACTCACGATGAAGCTTGTGGAGAAGCTTGGTGAAGATGCGGCTGTGCAGGCGCTGGCGGCGCACCGCTCGGATTTCCTTACGAATAGCGACTTGGAGAAGATCAAGGGCTTGGGCTACCAGACGTTGCGCGTCCCGATTACATGGGCCGCGTTTCAAGGGACGGATGAGAAACCAACTGTGCTCGTGCATGATCCCGTGTACAAAGATCGTGCGTTTGTGTCTTTGGACAAGAAAGAACTTACGTCGGTCTTGCGCACTGTGCACCGCGTCACTGGGTCGACGATTTTGCTTGACATGCACAACATGCCCGGAGGTTCGAGCGCTGGTACGTACAACGGAGTGTTTCCGCATAGACCGGCGTTCTGGGACAACGAAAAGACTCAAATACTTGGCTTGCACTCGGCACGAAAGATGCTCGAGTGGTACAACGATTTGGCTGAAGCCGATAAAGATTTCGTCGATGGGTTTACGCTTCTCAACGAACCCGCGCACATGATGCCGGAGAAGAAGGAAGTCATGTTGAATTGGATGGCGAAAGCAATCTACATGTACCGTGAAATTGTGGTTCGCCCGCGCGAATCGATGAAGCGCCCGGTGCCAAAGTTGTACGTCAATTTGATGAATACCGCGGGCATTGCTCAAAATGAATACGGCAAGCTCATGGCGTCGTGGTTTGACGAAACCGAGCTCGACCATTGGGCCGTTTTGGATGTCCACTTCTATCTCGCTTGGGGTAACACTGGCTGTGAGAGTGGATGTGCGTTTAAGTGCTCCGATCCTATTCCAAAAATTGCCGAAAGCGTGCGCGCCTCGGCGGCTGCGTTTATCGGCAGCATCAAGCGCCCGGCAGAGACGTACGGGGTGAAACATTTTAGCATTGGTGAATGGTCATTGGCGACGCATCGCGATAGTTCTAAAGGCTGCAGTGACTCGGTTGTCTCGCAGACGATTTACAAGAGCCAATTGAAGGCGTTCAAAACCATGGGCGCAAAGAACTTTTTCTGGGGTTGGAAAATGCCGAGCGCGGGTTTGCATGAAAACTTTTGGAGCATGGATGTGTACCAGACTCGCGTGGCGGCCTCGCAATTGGGCGAGCAAACATCAGTGACGCCACGTCTAGGTGGTGCGCCTACCAATCAAGCGAGTTTAGGCAACCCTCCAGAGTTTCCTTCAGATGACAAAACTATGAGCGTCGTGTCATCGCTTCTCGACAGGGCTGATGTTCGCGCCAGCTCAATTGTCGAAGAAGCGCCACTGAATGATGTGAGGATCACGCCCGATGTTGTGCCGCTTGGAGTAGACGCCAAAGATGCCGCGCAACCTGTCGCTGGGCAGCCTGCGATTGTTCCAGTGGCGACGACTAGCGCTGTTGCTCCTGTGCACGTCGAGCTCAATCCTACACAAGTTGTCGCTACGGCTCAGCCGGCGAGACCCATCGCGGCTCAACCGGCGCAGACCGTCGTAGAACATCGGGCACAACCGGTCGTAGAACAACCAGCGCAAACTGGCGCGGCTCAGCCGGCGCAACCCGTCGTAGAAAAACCACCGCAGATCGTCGTAGAACAACCGGTACAATCGGTCGTAGAACAACCAGCGCAAACTGGCGCGGCTCAGCCGGCGCAACCCGTCGTAGAAAAACCACCGCAGATCGTCGTAGAACAACCGGTACAATCGGTCGTAGAACAACCAGCGCAGCAGGCTCAACCGGCGCAGACTGATTCCAAGTTTGCGCCAGTGCACGTGGAACTCAACCCAGGACAAGCGGTACAAGCTCAAGCTCTTCCGCTGTCTCAGCCTCACGCTGTGGCTACGCCCCCCAAGCCAGTACCCGTGCAAGTAGTGCCGGCGCAACCTGTCGCGCCAGTTGCGGATGCGCCCGTTGTGTACGCTTCACAACGTCACGACGGTTCTTTCTGGGCCACCGCCTACGGGTTGGACGCGCTCACACCGCCAAGCGTGCACAAGAACGCCTTTATGATTGAAGATTCAAAGGACATCGACGAGACTGAGTACTACGAAGAACCACGTGAAGTGATTGCCAAGCGAACAGGTCGTGCACTGCCGACGTACGCGGATGACGCCAAGGATAACTTGCATCAACATCGATCGACGTATTCGATGCACGACGCCAAGAACATGAAAACGGGCAAGATTTCGTATGACTTGTTCTCGAGAGCATCAACCGGCGCGGGTAGCGACGATGATATCGACATGGACAACATGGAGAACGATGACGCGGATACAGACTTTGATGTGAGCAATCTCATGGTTGGATCGGATGACTTCACCATGCGTCCGTCAGAGCGCGAATCGTTCGCCGAAGACTCGACGGAACGCGTTCCGTCCAGATCGTCGTCGTCGCATAGCAAACACAAGTCCCACTCGGACGACAACGATGAATACAACGACGACGAGAACGTCGCCGCTGCTGGTGACGACGAAGAAAACGCGAGTTGGACTTCCTTGGCTGGTCGCGACCTCGAAGTCGAAGAAAGCGCGCGCTCGGCTAAATCCTCCTCAAAGAGCCGAACGCATAAACATTCGTCGTCCCACCGTCACGACGACGACGATGATTAGCTCCTCCACACAGATATAATGTATTTACACTACTATTAGTTTTCATTACACTAGCTTTCTCTCACACACACTCGCCTCGTCCGCCATCATCCGCGAAGCGCCAACGTCGCCAAAAAAATCTGTTAAAAGTGGATAGACTTGTGCACCGATCCCATCGTCTCGCGCCTCACATACGCACACGCCGACGCACGCACGATGCTCAGCACGCAATTCACGAACACGCTCACGACATCCGTCGTCGCGAAGACCCGACGCGCGCCGTCGGCGTCGTCGCGCAGCAGCAGCAGCCGCGTCGTCGTCACGCGCGCGGGCGCCGAGGACCCGCTCATGCTTCGCGCTATTCGCGGCGAAGACGTCGAACGACCGCCGATTTGGATGATGCGACAAGCCGGGCGATACATGAAAGTCTACCAGGATTTATGCGTCAAGCACAAGACGTTCCGTGAGCGCAGGTACGCGAGCGATGGCGGGTGATGCGATCGCGCGATCGCTTTTTTGGAGGTTGACGCTCGCGCGAGGCTGCGTCGCGTTGAGTTTCTTTCGTCGTCATCGTCGTCGTCGTCGCCGCCGTATGACTGACAAGGGATTCGCTTTGTTTTTTATCGCACGTTTTAGTGAAACTGTGGATTTGGCGGTTGAGATTTCGCTGCAGCCGTTCGAGGCGTTCAAGCCCGACGGCGTGATTTTGTTTAGCGATATCTTGACGCCGTTGCAAGGGATGAACGTGCCGTTTGACATTGTCAAGGGCACGGGTCCGATTATCTTTAACCCCGTGCGTGAGATGGATGACATCAAGTCGATTACACCGCTTGAACCGGAGAAGAGTGTGCCTTTTGTTGGTGAATCGTTAAAGATTTTGAGAAATGAAGTTGGCAACGAAGCGACGGTGCTCGGCTTTTGCGGGGCGCCGTTTACGTTGGCGTCTTACATCGTCGAAGGCGGTACGAGCTCAAACTATAAGATCATTAAGAAGATGGCGTTTGATTCTCCCAAGGTGTATGAGGCGTTGATGAACAAGTTGACTGATGCTGTGATTGAATACACGCGCTATCAAGCCGATAGCGGCGCGCAAGTGGTGCAAATCTTTGATTCTTGGGCGAGCGAATTCTCGCCGGCGGATTTCTCGGTGTATTGCTTACCCTACTTGCAACGCATCGTTGCCGAATGCAAGAAAACGCACCCGCACGTGCCGTTGATCTTGTATAGCTCTGGCAGTGCTGGGTTCTTGGAGCGTTTGGCGACGACGAACGCGGATGTCATCAGCTTGGATGGCTCCGTCGACATGGCGGACGCGCGCGCGCGCCTCGGCATGGACCAAGCCGTACAAGGGAACATGGATCCCTTGCACTTGTTTGCCTCGCAAGATTTCATCACCAAGAAGGTGCATGAAACCATTCAAAAGGCGGGTAACAAGAAGCACGTCATGAACCTCGGCCACGGCGTCATGGTTGGTACGCCCGAAGAAAACGTTGGGCACTTCTTCAAGACGGTGCGCGAATACCGCTACTAATAAAGCGTGGGTGTGTGTTTTTAGAACGAGAGAGAGAGGAGTGTATGGTGGCGTGCGCGTCACATGTAGTTACGATGCATAAGCGAAATTTTTAATAGTGGAACTTCCTTCCTATCACAACGGATCGTCTATCCTTATCACTAAGTTTGGGTTTGGCTAAAGATGTGCTTTTCGTAACCAGTCGGCGCCGCGCGAGAAACCTCTCTCGCTCGGCGTCCCGAGTGATTCGCGTATCTAATAACCGGTAGCTTCAATAAGCCCTTGGAGGTCACCCAACTGCGCGTTGGCAGCCGCAACGGCGGCAGCACGCTTGATGTTGGCATCCTTCTTCTTCGCCCAGTACTCGGACGCGGCGGCCTCGCGCTTGCCCTCGAGCTCCTTCACGATCGCGGCGTGCTTCCAGCCAATTTGGGCACAGAAGTCACCGAGCACGCAGAATCTGTGGCCTTCACCGAGACGCAACACCTTGAGCGCCTCCGGAACGCACGCACGCTTCACCTTGTCGTACGGAGCCGGGATACCTTCGTACGCCTTGAAGCGTTCAAAGGCGGCGGCGCCGCGCACGGTCTTGTGCGGGATCATACCACGAACAGTCTTCCAGAAGAGTCGGGACGGGCTAGTGTAGTGGTACGGGCCCTTTTTCGGGTTAGTGTTCATCCTCTTGTTCTTGTAGCGGTCGTGCGCCATGCGACGACGAACCATGCCACCAGACATGCAGATGCCTTCGGTGCGCACAACGACTGAGAGAAACGAAAAAAAACACAGAGCAGCGCGCGTCAGTACACACAATCGAAAATCACACCACGCAGCGCGCAAAAATCACACACACATCGTCACGCCGTTTCCAATACTTCACACTGCGGAACGCGCGATCACGAGGCGTGACGAGAGGCGAGCCCGTCGAGCGCGCGCGCTCGGGTCTTTGCTTCAGCAAAGCCCTAGAACGCGCACACCCACGGACCACTCCGTCCTCACCACGTCGCCGTCAACCACGCGCGCGCACGCGACCGCGACACGGATGCAATTCATATAATTCCACATCTCACGCGCGTCGTCACGCATCCACCGCCGCCGCCGCCGCGCACCGCGCGACTACGCCGATGCCCCATCGCATCGCATCGCGCGCACGCCGAACGCCAACCCATCATCATCCACCCAACGCGCACGTCGCGATACGTACCGACATGCTGCCCTTGAAGCAACTGCTTGGACACAATAGAAGCCAATCGGCCAAACAAGTGGCCCTTGGCGTCGATGACGACAACCTGCGCGCGAGAACACGAAACACCGTCAGTCATCGATGATCGCTTGCGAACCCTATTCTCCCATCATCGCAATCGCGTCGTCGTCGTCGCTGTCGCGTCCCGAGCGCGGTCTGCGAGCGGCGAAAGACCGAAACGACGGAGTGATATTCGAGTCGTTGGACGTCGTCGTCGACGTACCTTATCCATCGTTCTCGTGCGTCGTGTAAAGAGGCCGAGGCGATGGCGTTGGGGCGGTGAGGTTCTCGCGCGGTCGATGTTCGGACATTCGGCGTACGTGGCACCTCGAATACGTGGCACGCTTTTTGTGCACACGCGTCCCGGCGCTCTCGTCGCATGGGATGGAGTGTGCGTGGCGTGTGTAGGAAGGGCTAGTTTTACATTGCAATGTGGAGTTAATGTGGCGCGTGAGCGCGTCTAGCGGTTTGCGGCGCTGACTTGTCGATGGACGGAGACGAGGAAGTCGGCGTACGAGGAGGCGCCGTCGACGTTCGCCGCGCCTCTGTCTTCGACGAGGTATGGGAACAACTGTGTTTCGCTCGGGTGTCCTTGGATGACGACAGTGAGCGCTAGGTGGCGAGCACGACATGCGCGTGCTCGAATGTCTTCAATGATGGCGCGGACGCGTTTGGAGACGTCATTGGCGTCGTCCGCGGGCAATACGCAGTCGACGTCGGCGCTCGGTGGGCCTTGAGGCCCGAACACCGCGCTCACGAAGCTTGGTTCGAGCATTTTACCTAACCACAATAATAGTTTTCGACCGTCATCAACTAAGTAGGCACCACGTGCGTCGATTCTCTCACCAGCTAACACCGTACGCGGTGGCAAGATGACGCGTTCATATTCATCCTTGGTGCCAGACTCCTTTGGCATCGAGTGAAGGGCATACATGGACGGATATAGCAGCTTTAAGATATCGTCCGTGGACGCGCTCATGAAATCAAACACGGATGCGATGCGCTGATCGACAGGCACGTCTCTAGCGTGCCCGCGCAAGGCGCTGCTCTTACACGCGGCAAACATAAACAACGGCAACAATTTCATACTTTCCGGATAGATCAATCGGTTGAACGCTCGCGAGGCTTGTGTATTAAGCAACTTGAACTCACGCAACGTCGCAACGAGTTTAGACATGACTGCTTCTCGCGCATCTTGTAAGCGCACCGTGAGCGAACGCTCGGCACCTAAACGAGCCATAAATGCTCCCATGGCACCGCCGTCGACCGCCCGATACATCTCCGCAATGTCCGTTACCACGGGCACAGCCATCGTGTGCACACGAATTCTTCGTTCGCCCTCAGCGGAGGTGTATAACAATGCGCATTGCAAGTACGAAATGTTCGTACTCGGCACAACTTCATCGTGCGCGATGTGTACGCCGTACGCCTTATCACCATCTGTGGCTGGGAGCGCAAGCAAATCCATAGAGCGGATAAAGAAGTGGCCGTTGAAAGCACAAATTCTAAATCCACGACTGCACCGCACGCGACACACGGCTTCCCAAGCCGTGAATCTCTCAAGGTTGTTACGCAATTCCTTCTCAAATTTAAATCCATCCTTCTCCAACGTGAATCCAGGGTAGTGACGCAATTCACCTCCAGTGTACTTGCAAAGCACGGCCATCGATGCGAGATCGCTGTAAGGCGCCGCAATGGAGTACAAATCGATACAGATCTGTTGCCTCGAGCACTCAGCAGACATCTTTTTGAAGAATCCATCCACCGGGCCACGCAGCAAGTGTTCCCGCGTCGCATCCGTGCTCGCTCTGGTATCGTCTCGATTAACTAAACGCCCAGAACCAAGCGTAGGCAAGCACGACTGGAACACCAAAAGCTTTCCACCAACGTGCGACATGGCCATAAACGCAGCCTGAATCGCCGGTCCCATGGCGCTCTCCATATTTTGTGTCTGCGCAAACGACGTGCACACCATATCTAAAAAGGCATCAATCACAGTTCGCGATTCTGCGAGATTCACCAACAAATCATCCGGCATCGGACAGAAAGGATCGTCCAGTTCCGCGACAACCATCATTTGCGGCTGCGACTGGTTCGCCTTTAAGCTGTAAAAGTGAAGCGTTGAGTCGTACGTCAAAAAGCCAATTTGCGTGCGTTCGCTTTTCTTCTCCAACGCATCAAGCGACGCCCGAATCGTCTCTACGGTCTTCTTCAAGAATCCACTATTCACAGACGTGTGCGAAACATCCAAGACGAAAAAGTACGCCGGAGGCATGGGCGGTCGAACCATGTATTCCTGGCTTGCTAAAAATTCAACTGTCCCGCTGTTCAACTCGGGGCGTTCTGCAATGTCTCTGCGCACGCCGTTCGCATCTAAGGTGCAAAAGTAGTCCACTGGAACTTCATTGGGTAAAGCACAGACGTTGCAGCGAAAGCGACGCCCACCATCGGTGAATTGCACGAACGGGTTGATGTAAGTGCGGCAGCGGCGACAGCGCACGATGCCCGAGCTCCCAAAGTGTGCCGTCTTCACCACGTGTTCGTCTCCAGGGCACAACGGCTGAACGATGCAGCCGATGGGCATTGCAAACCGCGTCTTCAGGCTTGGATTGGCGGGCAAAACACCACACGTGAGTCGCATGTATTTCGGATCGCACGATAGTTCCATATTTGGTCGCGGCTGATCGTCTCCTGGACGCGGAAACGTCGCTGGATCCATCCCAGGCTCGCCTCCCGGACCTCCTCCCGGCGCTAGATTGAGCGATGCAAAGTCTTCAACGAAACTCATCGACTGCCCATATGGCCCAGGCGCTTGGGGATATCCCATACCCTGAGCCGGAGCCGGCGCGCCCATCGGCGCGCCTGGCGGCATCTGTCCCATACCCGGTACCGGTGGCCCAGGGGGCATCTGCCCCATCCCAGGCACTGGCGCTTGCGTCGTCATCGGCATTTGCCCACCCATGGGCGGCGCACCGACCGCAGGCGCCATCCCAGGCATCGCGGGCGACGTCGGCGGAGCGCCAAACTGTTGTTGCTGCTGCTGCTGCTGCATCGGCGGCGGAGCGCGCGGCGGCGGCGCCGTCGGTGGCGGTCCTGCACTCATCATCGTCGGCGGCGCCCCCACCGCACCCATCATCGGAGCCGTCGGCACCGCGCTCGGCATCATAGGTACCGGCGCACCGCCCATCGGCGGCGGTCCGGCGCCGGGCGTCGATCGCGTCGGCGGTCCCGCGCCCGCGCCAGGCACCGGCGGCGCGCCCACGCCCACGGGCGGCGCACCGCCGTACCCCATAGGCGTAATCATCCGTGGCGCACCTCCCGGCGCGGGTGCGTGCGGCGGTGGACCCATACCGCCCGCGTGCGCGCCGGGCAATCCTGGCATTGGCTGTTGAAACTGCTGCTGATTTTGCGCTGGATTATACGTCCCCGGGACGCCCGCGCCCGGGACGTTGGGCGCGGGAACGCCCGCGGGTGGACCGCCGTATTGCGGCGGACCGGGTACCGGGGGTGGCGCGCCGTACATCGCGGCGTCGACGCTCGTGAACGAGTGCGCGTGCGAGCGAATGAAGATCGTTGCCAGCAACGCTCGACCTCACGCCATTGTCGCGCGCGACACGTCATGCGCGCCGCCGTAGACGCCGCCATCGCCGGCACCAACGCCGGGGCCGTTCGCGTCGCATGCGTTGGCGCGCGCTCGCGCGCCGGCGCGTCCGGGCGCGCGCTCGCGGCGCGCGATGCGCGACGGTGCGCGTCCGTAGCCTTGCGAGAAGATTTGTGCGCGCTCCCTGGTGATCCATCGGTCATCGTGCGCACGAATGTAAAAATGGGGGAGAAGAAGATGCCATTCATGCTCGCGGCTTCTCGAGCGACGGCGGAGGCATTGTCCAAGCCGGAGTCGTACGTCGCGGTGTGCGCGTTGGATGGTTTGGATATAATCTTCGGCGGCAGCGACGCGCCGTGCGCGCTGTGCTCGGTGGTGAGCATCGGGGCGATTAATTTGGCGAATAACAAAGCGTTGAGTGCGGAATTGTGTGAATTGCTCGGGGAGTTTGGGATTGATGGTCAGCGGATTTACATCACTTTCGACGACTACGCGAGAGAAAATCTCGGGTACGACGGTGCGACCTTCGCTGGTTAACAAGTGAATGCGCGTCATTCGATTCATCATGTACGTTGTGCGCGACGAGGGACGGGCGTGTTCCGTTTACCTCTAGAGTTGTTGTACAATTGCATACTAGGTTCTATATACGTGCGAGTGTCGCGTGCGCGTTTCGTCAAATCATCTTGAGCTTGACGATATCCTTCGTGTCTGGAAACGCATCGACGAGTAACACGTTCGGATCGGTATTCAACTCGTCAATAATTCCATGCCAGTAAATCACCATCCCCGGACCGAAACGATTGACGTATCCTTGAAATTGCTCCGTGCCTTTTTCCACGTGCACCACGGGGTCCGAAAACGACGCCTTTGAGTCAATCCAGTTCACTATGCGCCCTTTCACCGCGATAGGCACCTCAAGCTTAATATCAGGCGTCCTCGCGTGTCCATCCGCGCGCAAATCTTGCTCAGTGACGAATGGAATGCCTTCGTTTGTCAATAATTCCTCTAATAAATCTTCATACTCTTTCCCGGCGTTGTGCCGCAACACGTCCACCGCCGGCGACGCTTGATGATCCCACGCCACCACGCGTTCGACATCGGCGCGTAATCGCGCGCACAACTTTGCCCCATACTCCGCCGCGGGTGTTCCACGCTCAGGAACTTCCGGAATCCGCCCGAACGGATCCCTCAACACGCCACCCACGCTCTTATGCCCGACGCCGAGCAAATACTCCAACAACAATCGCATCAACTGACACGCTGGAAAATCCACATTCGCCGCGATTGAAAACACATCCTCCCCCAACACGTATCTCTTCGCGTGTGCCTCGATCGCGCGCACGTGCTTGCCGTGCGTCGCGCGAATCTTCCGTGAGCTCTCTTGCGAATAGATGCTCACCAACGCATCGAGCGTGCACTCGGGACACTCGGCGCGTATGGCGTCGAGATCGGGGTACGCATCGCACGGCGTCGACGCGAACACCGCGCGTATGCGCTCGTACGTGGCGAGTTTCATCGTCGCGCGTTGCGTCGCGATCTGACGACGGCGCGCGCCGTGGGACACCATCGACCGCAGCTCCACACTCAACGACTCTCCGCGCCGCATCGAACCATGCCGATCACGATCCCGAATCAGTACGGCTACGTCATCGCATCCATCGGATCGATGTTCGTTCCGAGCGCGTACGGCGCGTACAAGGTGCGCGGTGCGCGTCGCGTCGACGCGTAAATATTCTTGGATTGAGTTCCAACTGTTTCGAGGATTGACGCGATTGAAACGCAACGACTGACGCTTCGCGCGCGCATAGGTGATCATGGCGCGCAAGAAATACAATGTCAAGTATCCCGACTTGTACGCCCCGCACGGACACGCGAATAAGAAGGAGTACGATTGCTGCCAGCGCGCGCATCAAAACACGCTCGAATCGTTTCCAGCCGTCGCGGCGCTCGCCGTCGTGGACGGATTGATCTTCCCCGTGACCACGGCGGCGTGCGTGGGGATTTGGTGCATCGGGCGAGTGTTGTACATCAATGGTTACTGCACTGGTTTGCCGGAGAAGCGACAATTAGGTGGTATGCTAGCGCACCTTGGTGACTTACCGTTGTTCTTCATGGCGTTTGTCGCCGCGAACAAGGCGTTGAACGCCTAAAACGTCTTCACTTTAGTTTTGCACAACATTTTTCAATACTTCACATTTACATACGGTTTTCTCCTAACGCGGGGCGATGTCTTTGTGGTTATCTATCGCATTCCGTCCATCGAGGTCGCCACTCGCGCCCATAAAGCCGCGATTGCTGCCGCGACGCCGCGCGCTCTCGTCCCATTGACGCTCCATCGCCATGAACGCCTCGGCGCGCGTAATATTCGTGAGCCAGAGCTTATCAGGCGGCGGTGGCGTCATTTCACGCAAGTGAATCGACGTCCGGTGCGAATGCAAGGGCTCAATTGTCACACCCGCGACGGATGAAAGCATTTGAAGCATACCGTCGACGGACAATCCACCCGCCCCCGTGTACTCGCCAGTAAACTTCAAGCACGCTGTCCCGGGTTGAAGCTCGCGAGGAATAGGCACGTCGTACTCGCCGCCGAGCATCTCTCGAACCGCCTCGTCGTCGAGTACCTGTAAGTCGATGAGCTGTTTCTTCAAATCCACTGTACGCGAGTTGCCGCGCTTTGACGTCTTTTTGATTGGAAACGCGTCGAGCGCGAGACACGCGGCAACCCATCGCGTCCAATCCTCCGTCGTCGTTTCGGCGGCTCGCGCGCTTAATTCAGCCCACGCGCGCGCGGTTTCCTCGGGATCTTCAAACGCGTCTTCGTCTTCGGCGTCGTTGTCGCTTTTTGGTTTTCCACCCGCCTTGTCTAATCCGCCCGGGCCGCCGTCGACATCGTACACCGGCGCCGCGGCGTTCGCCGCGAGTTTCACGTCGGGCGCCTTAACGGCGCCCGGCACGGCGACGTGCACGATGAACGTTGCCGATGTCAAAAGCTCGCTCATGGATTCCGTAACCGTGCCGTTTAGATATTTGATTGGAATTTCTTCGACGTCTTGAATTTGCATGCCTTGAGGAAGCGCCGAAGCGAGGTCCCGAGCGACGGCGCTCGGATCCCGTCGGTCGACGAGGATAATTTCCAAAAGCTCGGCTTGCGACGATGCGCCGAGCGGCAGCGGCATCGCCGTCGATATGCGCAACCGTGACGAGAAGGGCGAGAGCGACGTCGATACTGGTAACGCCGCGCGCCGCGCCGCGCGCTCGAGCGAGCGAAGCATGTCTAAATGCCCAATGTAAATCTCCTTGCCCTTTTTCGTAAACGTAAATCGCAACCTTTGGCCTTTACGCCCGTCGGGGTCGTGATGACCTTCGAACACAGGCACTGGCGGCGGCACGGCGACGACGTTTTCGCCGAAATCGCCCCCGCACACGCCGCATTCGGTGCAAATCCCCGAGTGCGCGCAATCGGGCACGGTCTGGCCCTCTAATGCTTTCTGCAAATCTGTTTTGAGCCAGACTTTGCTAATGCCGGTGTCGATGTGGTCCCACGGCAGCGGCGCGTCGAGACGCTTGTCCGCCGCCGCGCCGCGGTCGATGCGACCTTTGCCGCCGCCACCCTGGCCTCGGTAGTTTCCATCGCCAAGTTTTTCCATGACATCCCATTCGCCGTCGACGACTTGACGGTATTTCCATCCCATGCCGCTTTCTTCAACGGCGCGGTCAAACGAAGCGAATGAGCTCTCGGCGCCGTCCCACCACGTGTCTTTGTGCGCGCCCAATTCCCACGCCCTTTTTAGGACAGGTGCAAGCGAACGGTCACCACGTCCCAAGAAATCTTCCATGGCTGAAATGCGCACCGAAGTATAGTTTGCTTTGACGCCCTTGACCTTTTTCAGCGCCTCGCGCAACAACGCACTCTTGCGCTCGAATTCGCTCGTGGAGACTGTGTGCCATTGAAACGGCGTGTGCGGTTTCGGCGTGAAGTTACTAATCGTACACGTAATCGTAAGCTGATCCTTCTTTCGTCCAGTCGGGCGTGACACAGTGCGAATGAGCCATCCTAAAGTTTCGGCAATGCCGAGCACGTCAGAGTCGAGCTCGCCAGGGAGGCCAATCATAAAGTACAATTTCACGTTGCGCCAGCCACGGTCGTACGCGTTTTGCACGCCGCGAAGTAAATCTTCATTCGTCAAGCCTTTATTGATGATATCGCGCAACCTTTGGGTGCCCGCTTCGGGTGCAAACGTCAACCCGACTTTGCCGCTGCCGCCTAAAATATCAGCGATGGAGTCATCGAAACGATCAATGCGTTGTGACGGGAGAGACAACGTCACGTTTTGGTCCTTGAGCCGGTTTTTAATTTCTAGCCCCACCGCGGGAAGGGCTAGGTAATCCGAACACGACAGCGACAGGAGTGAGAATTCGTTATATCCCGTCTTTCGAATGCCTTCTTCGACTGCTTGAACGACGAGCTCGGGGTCGACGTCGCGCGCCGGTCGCGTCAGCATACCGGGTGAACAAAACCGACAACCCCGAGTGCACCCGCGTCTAATTTCAATCGTCATCCGGTCGTGAATCGTCTCCACGTACGGCACCAAACCGACTTGAAGCATGGGATCCGGTGTCGCCACCCGACGCCTCGGCCGTTCGGGGACGCCTTCGCGAATGGGAAACACAGCGCCGCCCCATCCTGGGGGCGAGTCGTAAAATTGCGGCACGTACACGCCCTCGACGTCGCACGCTAATCGATACAGCGTCTCATCGCGCGTCAACTTGGCGCGCTTTGACTTTTTCAACGACTCTGCAATTTCTGGTAAGACGTCTTCGCCATCGCCTAGGGCGATAAAATCTAAAAATTCTGCAAAAGGCTCGGGATTCGATGTCGCCGTCGGTCCGCCAGCGAAGACAATCGGCCACGAGCCCGTGTTTACGTCCCACACCTCATCAGGCTTGTCATCGCGTTCTCGCGCCGTGAGCGGAATATGCGACAAATGCATCATCTCTAAAATATTAATCGCCGATAATTCATACGCCACGCTCAACCCGAGGGCATCAAAGTGCCGTAAAGGTCGCTTACTCTCCACCGCAAACAACGCGCGATTTTTACTCCTCAACAACGCCGCCATGTCATCGCCCGGCAAGTAACTGCGATCACACGCCACGCCGGGCGTGCGATTCAACGCCGTATACAACACAATATGTCCTAAATTCGAACTTCCAACCTCGTACACTTCGGGATACGCCATCGCCATCCGCAGCTCCGCCCTCGTAAACTTGTCCTCGTCGCACATCGCGCCCATCTCATTCCCCAAGTACCGCGCAGGCGATTGAATCGCGCTCCATTCGCGCTTCGTAAACCCCGCCAACGTATCGCCATCCTCGAGCGACGCCATGACGCGCTCCTCCTCGCGCTGTTCGGCATCCGTGCGCGTCGTCACTGCGCGCACTTTTTCACCAGCCGCACCGCTCTCGCGCCCACGTGGCCGGCGTCGCCATCGACGCACCTGGTGCGCCGACGCGCGCGTCGCCACGAACGTCGTCCGAATCGCGCACATCGTCGCCTATGCGTACGCGTCGTCGGCGTCGGCGTCGTCGGCGGTGTGTCGTCGGTTGCCCAGGCGTCGTGCACACACGAGTCTCACCCACGGGGTCATGATTGGTCGATTCGACCGACTCCAAAACCACGTGTGCTGACTGTGTATCGCGCAGCCGAACGTTTCAGCGCGCCGCAGTGCGCGACGCGCGGCGAGTTCGCGATGCGTCGCACGGCGAACGCCAATGGTTCAGTGACGGATTTACAAGGTGCGCGCGGTGTTGGCGCGGCGTCGCGCGCGATGGGGCGCGGAGCTCTCGCGCGGGAGGCACAGAGGACCGCTCGTTCGAGGGTTGCGTGTGGCGTGCGGGCTATCTGCGTATTGGCGACGCGCGCGCGCGCGCGCATGCGCGAGTACTGACGAGGGATGATGTGTGTTTCGTTTGTGTACGCGATCGTAGATCTTCTCGGGGGTGGTGATGGTAACCCGTTGGCCAACGCGGCGGCGCGCGGCGCGTCGAGCGGCGATCTCAGCACTGGGAGCGCGTTGAGTGAGCGAGCGCCGGAGCGCGTGTTTATCGTATCGAACTCGTTACCGTTGATAATGACAAAGGATGAAGTCGCGGGGCGGCCGTATGGGCATTCGTATAAGTTTGAGGTGGATGGGGATAGCATTTACGATCAATGTCGGGAAGGGACGTTGGTGGATGGGCAATTCGCCAAGGCGATTAACATTGGACAGTTGCCTCAGCAGGTGGATTTCGAGGAACAGGACGCGGTGACGAGAGACTTGGAGGCGAGATTTAATTGCTCGCCAGTGTATTTGCCCGATGAGTGCAAGGAGCTCTTTTACAAAGGGTTTTGTAAACAGTATTTGTGGCAGTTGATGCACTACGTGTTGCCAATGTCCCCGACGGATGCGAGGTTTCAAAGGCATCAATGGCAGGCGTATATAGCGGCAAATAAGCGATTTGCGGACAAATTAATGGAGGTCGTGAGTAACGACGACGATCACATTTGGGTGAATGACTATCACTTGATGTTGTTGCCGACGTTTATTCGAAAACGTTTCAACCACGCTCGGGTTGGATTTTTTTTACACTGTCCGTTTCCGTCGAGTGAAATTTTCAGAACGACGCCGAATCGCGATTTAATCTTGCGTGGGCTGCTGAATGCCGATTTTGTTGGTTTCCACACGTTCGATTACGCGCGTCACTTTTTGTCGTGCTGCACGCGATTGCTCGGATTATCGCACAAGATGGAGCGCGGGGCGCTAGTCATCGACAACTATGGTAGAAAAGTGTCTGTTAAAATTTGTCCAACGGGCGTGAAGACGAGTCGTCTTCGTAACGTCATCACCACCGACGCATGCAAGGCTCGACGCAAGGAGTTGCTCAATGAAATCGCTGGACGCAAGATGTTGCTCGCATTGGATGATTTTGATGAATTCAAAGGCATCGACCAGAAAATCGCGGCGTACGAGCGCATGCTCGAGGAGCATTCTGAATTATGCGAGCAAATCGTTTTATATCAAGTGTGTAACCCTCCTCGATCGAGCGGGCGTGACATAGATGATCTCCGTACAGAAATAGATACCATGGTCGCGCGAATCAATTCAAAGTTCTCAAAGAACGGCAGGAATGTTCTCGTGTTTGAAGTGCGCTCCGTTCCGTTGCACGACCGCATCGCGTTGTACTCTGTCGCCGACGTATGCGTTGTCACTGCAACGCGTGACGGTATGAACCTCGCACCTTACGAGTACATTACCTGCAGACAAGGTCCGCACGACGAGGCCGAAGGCACGGCAGATGGCTTCGCGCTCCCGCGTCAATCATCGTTGATTGTCTCCGAGTTTACCGGATGCTCGCCGTCTCTTTCTGGGGCGTTCCGTGTCAACCCATGGAATGTGGACGATGTTGCGGATTACATGTACAAAGCTTTGCAGCTGAGTGGTAGAGAAAGCGAAGCTCGTCACGAGAAACACTGGCGGTACGTAAGTGAGCACCACGTGGGTTACTGGGCGCAATCGTGTATGGCAGAGTTGCAACGTGTAACGCAACTCGCGACGAGCGCCAAGTGCTACGGCTTGGGTTTTGGTTTGAACTTCCGTGTTGTCGCACTCAGCTCGACGTTCCGCAAGCTCGACTCTTCCGTGGTGGTGAGTAACTACCTTAGGGCTTCGAAAAGAAAGCTTATTATTGATTACGACGGCACGCTCGTGCCATTGGCTTCGTTTGCGCAACCGCCGTCGGCGCACTTGCTGTCTCTCCTCACCGTACTTGTAAACGATGAGGCGAACGAAGTGTGCATCGTTTCGGGGCGCGAACGCAAGACTTTGGACAAGTGGTTTGGTAACATCCCAGGCTTATGTATGGTGGCCGAACATGGGTATTGGTTCCGTGGAGGTTCGGACGTGACGTGGAAGGAGCTCGCGCCGACGGGTACGGATGACAGCGTTTTAGAGTGGAAGGATACAGTGGTGCCAATTTTAGAGCAGTACATGGAAGCTACCGATGGGTCGTTTATACAATCCAAAGAAAGTTCATTCGTGTGGCACTATAGAGATGCCGACCCGGATTTTGGAGCCTGGCAAGCGAAGGAACTCATAGATCATTTGGAGAGCGTGCTGAGTAACGACGGCGTCGACGTCATTTCTGGCAACGGCACGGTTGAAGTCAAACCCAAGGGCGTTCACAAGGGCTTAGCCGTCGAGCGACTCTTAGGCCACGGTGACGCGCAGCAAATAGTGGATTTTATTCTCGCCATTGGCGACGACCGCTCAGATGAAGACATGTTTGCCGCGGTGGACGCTCGCGCGCAAGACCCGCTTCTCGCCGGAGCGTTTGTGTACACGTCAACCATTGGTCAAAAACCATCCAAAGCCCCGGCATATCTAGATGACACCGATGACGTGATCAATCTTCTCCAAACGTTAGCGCAATATAACGTTTGTCACCGTCATTAGAGACGCGTCAACGACATCGACAAACGATGTACTGTAATAAAATCAATTTTTGTTCACTCGAGCGGCTCGCTCAAAACGTCACTCCCGCACACGGTCGCATGCGTCGCGCGAGTCTCTTCATGACACACATACACGTGCACGTGATGTCAAACTTGAACCCTCGCGTATGCACGCGGCAGGCGTCATCGTCGCTTTGGCGAGCGAAACCGACGCCCTCGCACGACGGAGTCGGGCGCCAATTTCGAACAACAATTGCTCCACCATTACGGTCGGCACCGCTTTCGGACGACGAAAAGAAGGTAAATATGCTTCGTAATCTCACGCTCGATGGTCCGAAGTACGTATCCACGAAGGCATTTGAGCCAAACGACGTAGACAAGGCAAAGGCGCAAGTGATTCGGTTTCTCGAGTACAAGCCGCGCACGCGGCGCGAGTTATTCGACAAGCTCACGGTAGACAAGGGCTACGATGCTGAGGATGCAAACGAGGCATTGGATCAGTTACGCGCGAGTGGCGTACAAAACGACGCGGAGTATGCAGAAATGTTTGCGAGATACAAGTGGAGAAACTCGCGTTGGGCAGCGTGGCGCGTTCGAGGCGCGTTGCGACAAAAAGGTGTGGAGGATCGAGATATCGACGAAGGATTCGCGTCAGTATTCGCGCGCGGTGGAGTCATGAAGGTTGATATGTTTGCTGACGAACACGCCGACGAGGAGGAGGATTTAATGGATGATGAGGTTGATTTGGAACGCGAGCGCGCTATGGAGTTGTTACGAGCCGCGCGGACACAGTTTAAGAGGAATACACGTGGAGACATGCAGGCGAGAATTAGGCGCTTAATGGCGTGGTTGGAGCGACGCGGTCACGGTGGATCAGTGATTAGAGACATCGTCGAAGTCATCAAGCGTGAAGAGAAGTACGCGGACGATGACGACGACGACAACGCCCTGCACTTCGATTGAAAATTTCAACTTTATTAAAATAGCCTCTTCTAGTTGTTGTTGTTGTACACTTACCGCATTGAATTTAAACCGGCGCCGCGGACTTGGCCGCCTTTGCGGCTTGAAGCAATCCACCGAGCTCGAGCGGTACGCCCGTGAGCGCGTAAATCAACCCAAAGCCCGCAAACATGTACGCAAACGTCCCGACGATGTTGATACAGAACACCGTCAACGCAAACGCGGCTTTTTTATTATTGTTCGGCACATACTTTCTAAAGAAGTCTACAATTTTATCCGTACCGGGCGAAATCGCAATTGAAAACGCAAATCTCGCCGGACGCAAAAAGTTTTGAATCATCCACAAGCCAAAGTACGACGACGCAAACGTCTTCATGGATAACGAGTTCACCAACGGGCTTGCGCCCGTGGTCTTCACCGCCGTGTACGTGGCAAGCATTAGTGACGTGACATAGAACACGTTACTCACGAATCCGTACGACAGCAAGCACGCAGAACCGAGACTGGCAATTTTAGACTTGTCAATCTTCGACGCTTCCGACCACCACTTCTTCACCTTGTCGCCGACGGACGGCGCGGCGTCCCCGGACGACGCACCCGGCGACGAAGATGACGACGCCACGATGATAGTCGTGCGCGCGCGCGCGGCGTGAATCGCGGCGGCATCACGTCTCTGTTGAACCACCGCGCGCGCTCGGGAAGCGTTCGGGACGCGCCTCAGCGTCTCGCGAACGCGCGGCGCTCGCACCGCGATCGCAGTCGGCATCGTCGCGATCATTTCGTGTGAATGCGTGTGTTTGTTTGTATACTTTGGCGTTCGGCGACCGATACGACGAAGAGTGAAGACGAGCTGCTGACGTGTTGGATAGACAGTTGTATTAAAACAACGCCTCGAATCGAGCGAGCCAAAACTTTAAAGGACTGTAAAATTCATGTCGGAGTATGAACTTTAACGACACGCTCGAGTCGACTACGTCAATGTCGCGAACGGCGTCGACGAATGCGCTGGGAAATTGGTCATCTGAGAGTAAATTTGATGTCGATGCAAAGACGTCGACGTAGCATCCGGCGTTCCAGAGCGCGTCCGCGTTATCCGAAAACATTATGGCATCGGAGGAAAATATCCGTGTTGAATTCGATGTCGTCAGTTCGAGCTGGATGATCACTCGTGGCAACGGCTGCGGCGCGGCGTAGCGGGCAATCAGAAAATGTACGCCGGATGCGTTGAGCGCCGGATTCGCTCGGCTTTGAAACGCCAAGGCGCCGCCAGAGGCTATGGAAACATTTAAAGCAAACGTACTCGCATTGGTTTCCGTGGCGTTAGAGTCCCAACTCCAATCTTCCCAGTACTGATTGAAGCCCAACGCGCCGAATATTACGCTTCGCGAAATGTTTGATGTCGCGATGGGATTTATGTCGTCGCCGACACACATTTCCGGCGGCGTTGGCTCCTCGCACAATGCGCGCGCGCACGCGCGATCGATTTCCGTGTTGTCTACCAAGCACAAATCATCGATGCCGTCTTCGATTGAGACGTTCACCTCGCGCCGACGCACTCGCGTGGCGTCGGGTGCGCCGCAAAACAAGCCACATTTACCGTCATAGCAGCAGTCGCCCCAAGAGTCCCAAGAGCCAACGTCTGGCGGTACGCACGACGCGTTTTCGAAACCAATCCTCGGTCGAAATCGCGCGAAATTTCGATGAAGCCTCACATCGCCGAGCGCCTGTACGCGATCGAGTGTGGATTTGTAGAAGTTGAACGTGGTCGCGTCATCTGATGGCACATCTTGCGCTAAATTGCCTTGAATGAATACGCCTTCGGGGTATTCGCGGCGTGCCCATGTGGCACGCTCGCGGAATTTAGCCACGTCGCGCACCAGAAACAGCGACCGCCCACTACCGATGACTGAGCCGGGCTTGAGTTTATGCTTGAAATCGCCGTTCTGAACGACCCAGTTGGAGACATCGACAGCGAAACCGTGAGGATTACTCAATTTGATGTACGCGCTCGCTGGATCCGCTGAAGACTTTTGCGCGTATGACACATAGACATGCGCATTCGGTGGCGTCGACGGCGGAATTATATTCGAGTACTCCTTAAAGAGCTGCTCCCTACGTTTTGGGACGATTTGCTTCAATAGTTGCAGCACGCCTTGATCGATTGATCTAACGCCGCCGACGTTCCACTTTTCGCTGTCTTTCAATGCGTCGTTTCGAATGTGATCCAACGTCTTTCGCACCCACTCATCCACAAAACTCGTAGCTAAAATTTCGTCCATCATCGTCCGTAAACGCGCGAAGTACATTTCTCGCGTCGACTTCACGGACAACAGCACATCCACAAGAACATTGTACGTCGATTTGCTATTTTGCACGCCTTCGCCGATGAAGATATCTTGAGGGTGGTTTCGGTCGCAATACAGCGGCGAGTTGAACTTTTCGCAGGATAGAATGCAATACGCGGTGGATCGCGCGGAGCACTCGCTCGCATCGCAAAAATTCACCCCGTAGCGCCGATCTCCAGGGAATGCGTCCTCGAGATCCCATGGCAAACGCCTCCACTCACCCGTGCCGCGATCGCGATGCATGTAGTAATTCTTCGTACATCGGTCAGCGCTTAGAACGAGCGTTTGTGCAGCCATTTCGTTGATGATTTCAGGCAGCGACAGGATGTCATACAAGATGTGCGCCTCTCCATTAATGTTCCGACGCACTCGATCGATGGCTTGCGTGAGTTCCCACAAGTCGTCAGACCGATCGCGGTTTTCTTTCGACGCCTTGCGCCAAATTTCTGGGCATTCGTCGTTCATCCATTCTCGAGGATAATCTGGCGTGGCGTATGGGCATTTCAGAGACCCATCGCCCGCGCGTAAATTGCTGTACTTCCAATTCACCGCCTTGTACAGAGGGCCTTGGGAATCAAGAAAGTTGCGCTTCAAAAACGTCGAGTCGATTTGCTCGATGAATGCGAAAAGGCCGTAGAATTCGTTATTTACGCGGACGTGCGCGTACTTTGTCAGAGGCGCGGGAACGCCGACAGCGTTGAACACGTGCATAGCCAACGTCTCCCGCATGTACGTCTCCTCCCCGGGCTCTTGATAGAACGACTGCAGATTAATCTCCTCTACTTTGCGTTGGGACTTGTCGTATTTGAACACCCTACCTTTAAAGTCCAACTTGAACTTGTGTTTGGGCCAATCTTTTGCGGCTTCAGTGGTTCCTATCACTGATTCGCGTCTGCCCGACCCCCGTCGTCTCGCGAACACGTTGTCGTAAAACTTTCCTTCAAAATACAAACTCACGCGCGCTCCAGCATCGGTCGTCATCGCCCGAGAGTCTGGAGTGTACCAATGTAACACTGGAAGCGGTGTATCCGCCCAAAACCCTTTTAACAGCGCGACACCGTAATACTCCGCCCCGCGTCCCGATGTCCCGTCCCTCGCGGGCGCCCGCATGTACGGCTCGTCCACCTGCACGCGCCATCGAACCATATCCCCGACGCGCGTGCCCCAAGTCTCACACCGTCCAACGTATACATCCATCTCGCCCGCATTGTCATCACGAACCATCGCGCTGGCGCGTTCGCCGCCGTATCCAACTTTGCACACCAACCTCGGCTGCGGACGCGAAACCGTGCGAAACCGCGCGCGTATCCTCGCCTTCACCACGATCGCCTCCCCCGGTGCGAATCGCGCGCCATCGCCGACATCAAACACAACTATCTCATCTGCATCATCGGTACCCGCACCACGCGCACCGCACGCGGCGCACGCGACGCACGCGACGCACGCGAACGCGACGCGCGCGAAGGCCCAGAGCCTCGGCCTCGCGACTCGCGCGCGCGTCGACATGCGCGCCTCTCCAACCTCTCTCTCGCGACTCGCGCGCGCGTCGCCCATCGCGAACGATACCATCGCCCGTGCGTGATCGTCTGCGGTGTCGTTCGCCTCGAACCGACGGCGCGAGCGAGCGAAAACGCGCGCGTCACATGGTTGGCCCAGGTGACACCGCTGGCGCGGGATACGCGCGAGTTCGCGACGCGCATCGCGCGCGGCGATCGCGTGCGCGGCGAAACCGGGCGTTTGAATCTGCGTTCGACGCGTGTGACGCGTTGCGTGGTCGTCGGCGGACGGTGGACGGCGGTCGGCGGTCGACGTGACGGCGCGCGACTCGATAGCTCGAGAGTTTTTGCGCGGGAACGGGTAAAATGGTACGCGCGGCGCGGCGCGGCGGCAACGCGCGCGCGAATGGCGCTTGCGCGATATACGAGGTGTGTGTGCGTGTGTGCGAGCGACTGACGAGGGGTGACGCGCGCAGAGACGTAAGCAACGGCCGTATAAGACTGACTTCGCAACGGCGGGGGACGCGGAGGCGGCGTTTGAGACGGTGGATGTGGACGCGTATGACGCGCCGGTGGTGCCATCGCCCGTTGTACATGTGGCCAGTGTCACGGATCGTGTGATGGAGCACTCAAAGTCGCATCCGAGGATGTTGAAGAGTACGTTGAGGGTGACGCGAAGCGAGAGACCGCGGGGACGGGCGACGGCGGAGCTCGCTCTCGAACTCGAGACGTGCGATTGTATGATGACTGACGATTGAGGATGTGCGCGTGGTTATAGGTAATGCGACGAGTCATGTGTGGGCGTTCGGAGCGATCGCAGAGTTACTCGACAAGTACGTCTATGCGTGTGTAGAGATGGTTTACGCGCTCGGCGACAACGGCATCGATGAACATGGTGACAACACGACTGACGTTTAATTTGCATACGTAGCGCGCAAGATGAAGAGTGCGGAGCGAGTGAGGTGCACGTTGATGTATTTGAGGCATCTAGAAACGGGATGATGTGCCTGAGCGTGCAAGATGACGGCATAGGAATGGACCGAAATCGGTTGTTGTGTATGTTGTCTTTTGGATTTAGTTCAAAGGAATACTCGGCGGGGAATGTCGGGAGATTCGGGATTGGCTTCAAATCTGGCTCTATGCGCTTGGCAAAAGACGCGTTAATTTTGACCAAACGTGATGGGTACGCGCACGCAGCACTGTTGTCTCAATCTTTCTTGGATGAAATTGAAGCCGATGATATTTTGATTCCAATGTTCTCATGGAAGATAGAACATGGGGCTGCAGGCAAGCCCTGCTACGTCGCTGATGCACCTTCAAATGCATTAAAATGGCAAGACAACATGCGAGTGATCGAAGTACACACGTTTGTGCGATCTGAGATGGAGTTGTTGCAGGAAGTGTCGAAAATTCGAGGCTCGCACGGGACAAGAATCGTCTTATTCAATTTGCGCGCCGATGAGTTGGATTTCACTGGTTTCAAGAATGATATTCGTATAGCGGGAATGTCTGCAGAAGATGCAGGTGATATTGAAGGGGCAGCAGGAAATAAGCGCCGTGCCGCTACTGGAGGACCGGTGTTTCAACAAACGCGAGAGGGACAGCTGGCATCGACTGATGTATCTGAGGATTACAGTTTGCGTTCTTACATGGAGATCTTGTACTTGCGTCCGCGATGTAAGTTTACCCTCCGAGGGACGCCAATTAAGTCTCGCGACCCGATAGCCCATCTCAAGCAGGATTACTACGTCTTTCCTGAGTATAGACCGAGAGGCGCGCGGGGAGGCATAATACTTCACATGGGTTACGCAGAAGAACCATCCAAGTTGTGCGGTTTCCACATTTACAATAAAAACCGTTTGATCAAGATGTACCAGCGATTTGGTGCGCAGTTGCAGGCGAATACTATGATGAAGGATATGCTTGGTGTAGTCGAGGCGGATGCGTTGGAGCCTACGCATAACAAGCAAGCGTTCAAAGAGGCTGATATCTCCTACATGAAGTTTAAACGGCACTTGACACAGAGCATGAACGATTACTATTTCGGGATTCAGAAAGTTCGCCAAGCTGGTAAAGGATGCGCAGGAAAGAGAAAGTATCCACGAATTAAACGAAGAAGTGAAAATATTCAGAAAGCCGCCCGAGAGTCAGATTCGGACGAGAGCGATGATCAGTACACGGAAGTTCTGCCACGTCGGAATGCCTCAACCCGTTACCGCGGTCAGAATGGTGGTAGTCGAGCGATGGGAGTACCTACCGTCAGCGGGATCCTCCCGACGAATACTTCCCGTCGAATCAAGTCTATTCATCGCTCTCTGATGGTGCACAAGTCCGCATTCGTATTCTTGAGTCCTGTTGACCCAGTGTATTTGGAAATTCCGGATTATTTTGACGTCATCAAGAATCCAATGGATTTAGGAACTATTCAGGCACGATTGGATAAGGATCACTACGTTGACGACGATCCGGACGCGTACGCTGCGGACATTCGTTTAGTTTTCGCGAACGCCATGACATATAACAAAGAAGGCGACGTCGTGTACAAGATGGCACGGACGATGTCAAAGTTCTTTGAAAACGAATGGGAGACGCGGATGAATGTAAATTCATTCTCTTCCTCGGACGAGGAAGATGAACCACTCAAGAACGCACGGGATGTTCGTAATCGTAATCAATCACGAAAATCAAAGCGTCGAGCGACTGGACCAAAGTTACATGATCGCGACGCTGAGGGAAGCGCGTCGCTCATCACGCCGGAGAATGTCCCGCATCCGCTCAGATGCGTGCTCGATGAAGCATTCTTTAAAGTCGTGGAGGAGACCATTCGCAAACTCGAAAACGACCTCCGAGAGGAGCGCGCGAAGAATGCCGTGCCAGCACCTAGACACACCACTGACGCGTCGACACCCTCAACCGCATCGCAAGAGACCCATCACTTACGCATGTTCAACGCGCTTGTTGCTGAGAACGGAGATTTAAAAGAGCAGGTTGAGAAGCTTGAACGAGAACTCAGTCTTTCTCGCGCAAATGAAAAGGAACTTGAAAGCGTGAAACAGCGTCTCGAAACCGCACTGCAGTCACAATCGAAGCGCTATTCCGAAATGAAAGTTGAGCTCACGGAAGCGAACGCCACCGTGACGACGCTACGCAACGCGCTCCCGCGGCGGATTTCGGCTGCGCCGAGTGACGCTTGACACAAACATTCTATTTAGTCACAGTGTGCGCGAGTATGTGTGCGTTGTTTGTTGTAATATTTCATATCAGTAGAATGTGCATTTGCACCGGAGTCCCATCCGCCGACGGCGGCGCTTGAACAAACAGCACCTAGTTCCGCGACCACCGTAACCTCAGTATGTGATGGCCGACCCCGAGCAAACGCGCGCCGGCCAGCCCTCTTCGTCGTCTACGGGTGCTAAGCTTCCATTCGCACATCTCACGTTCCTCGGTGGCTCGCAAGCGCGTTCGACGTCGGCGTCACGAGCGCATGAAGCACCGACGTTTCAGGAAGATTGCTTGAGCTGTCGACTGTTAGGGACGTCTGCGTGTGGCGTGGGCGCGAGCGTAGTGTTATGGGAGATATATAAAGAGCCGCGGCGGCCGCTAAGTCATAAATACGCCATGGGGGCGTTCGCGGCGGCGTTCATAGCTCTAGGGGCGTACCGAGCGGTGATGTAGTAGCGAATTTAGGAGTAGTGATTTTAGCGTTCAAGATATAAGATTTTACAAACACTTACTTGTAGCAATCAGGCCACTTAGAGAGGTCCATGTGTTTAATCGGTGCGAACGTTTTGCGATGGTACTTGCACGGGCCGTACTTTTCCACAGCCGCCATGTGCGCCTTAGTGCCGTAGCCTTTGTGCGCGGCGAAACCGTACATCGGATATTCGCGGTCGATTTCAACCATCATTCGGTCTCGAGTCACCTTGGCGATGATAGACGCGGCAGCAATCGAAACATTCTTTGCGTCTCCTTTCACAATCGCCTCAGCTCTTCCTTCTAACGGCTTGGGCACGCGGTTACCGTCAATCAATACCCAGTCGACGTTGGGAATATCGTTCGCGCTCTTCGTCATGGCCTCCATCGTGCACTCCAAAATATTGATCTCATCGATGCGATCTTGATCGATAATACACACTCCGAACTCGATGTCTTTATTTGCCATCAATTCTTCATAAATCTCTTCGCGACCTTCCTCAGTCAACTGCTTAGAATCGTTCACGCAGTCGATGATGCAGTCCTGCGGCACAAAGCACGCCGCGGCGACGACAGGACCCGCCAACGGTCCACGTCCAGCTTCATCGACGCCGACGACGCGCAAACGTCCAGCAGCCCAGTGCTTTTTCTCGTGCGAACGATCCGGGCCGGGACCAATAGCCTTCTTTGCCTTTTTGGCCGGAGCCGCTTCAAACGTGTCTGGCTTGATGCTCTTCCTCGCCGTCTTTCTCGTCAGCGGCGATCCATCTTCGGTGGATTTCTTCGCCGCTGCGCTCTTCGCCTTGGCGTCAGTCGCCTGTGTTGCCTTCCCGTTCGTCTCGCTTTGCCCGTTCGTCTCACCCTCGTCGCGCGCCGCAGCCTTTACCACCACCGTTGCGAGCGTCTTGTTATCGCTCATCTTGACACCTTTTTGCAACCACGCGCCCAAGCCGGGCTGCTTCTTCGGCGCCGCGCCGCCGGCGACGGTGATTTTATTCGAATTATTCATGATCACGCGATTGAGTCCGAGGAGCACTCTGGCCATGCGCGAGATGTGGGGTTTTCAGCTGAAAAACAGCGAGAGCTGTTTTTCAGCGTTTCAAAAATCGAGCGACGTCAATTGTTAATGATTAACATTTTGTTCAAGTGCGATGACCTATAACAAGTACTAAGCGAGAGCTGACACTCAAATTAAGGCTGGGCTTGCATTTGCGCCATGACCAACCAAGAAACGGCGACGGCGCCGAAAGACACCCAGCCCGCAACGTCCCACCAGAACTCGTTCTCTGCTCCAGGCTTCGAGCCACCACCCATCTGACCATGCATGCCGCTCTGGAATGCCTGCTGCTGCGCCGCTTGCTCAGCCAACTGACGCTGGAGCTCTGCGTGTAATCCAGGAGCCTTATCCGTCATCTCAAGCGCTTTACGGTAAATTTCATTATTTGGCTCTTCGTCGAGAGCTCGTCGAAAGCACGACTTGGCCTCGTCAAAGTACTTCATCGCCTCTTGAGCTTCGGGGAACAAGAACCCTTGACTCGTCAACGCATTCCCTAAGCACCACAACGCGTCGTGTTTCTTCGGATTTATCGCCAACGCTTGTTCAAACTTTTCCACCGCGTCTTCGATCATCTCCACCGCTTCGGGGCCTTGGCGAAAGTGCGCCAATTCCAACAACGCCCCACCCCATCGCGTGAGCACCTGCGCGTCGTTCGGGTTCGTCGCATGTTCAACCTCCGCTCGCGCGCGCGCGTCTTCGAAGAATAACATCCGTTCTACTTCTTCTCTCGGTAAACCTTCCGCCATGGTGGTCGTCGAATGTGTGTTTTGATTTCTGTGCAAATGTGATTACGTCGCGCGATCTGCGTCGACCGTGTGTTTTACGCGCGCGCAGACGAACGTGCGTGAATGTGTGCGAGCGATTTCGCGCGCGGCGAGAGCGTGACGGGCGGTGAGGCGCGCGTGCACGAGTGCCGATCGCACGTGATGGTGTCCCTGTTTTCTTTGACCTCAAATCAGAACGCGACACAACCGCAGTGTACACCGCGACATTAGCTCGCGCGTGATCGATTCGACCGCGCGCGCGATGGCTGTGCTATTAGAAACCAGTAAAGGCGACATGGTGATCGACTTGTACGTCGACGACGCGCCGAAGACGTGCATGAATTTCTTAAAGTTGTGCAAGCTGAAAAAGTACAATCATTGTTTGTTTCACGACGTGCAAAAGGATTTTATGACGCAAACGGGCGATCCTACGAACACCGGTCGCGGTGGCGACTCGGTGTATAAGTTTTTGTATGGCGACCAAGCGCGATTTTTCGACGATGAGATATCGGCGACGAGGAAACATCACAAGAAGGGGACGGTGTCCATGGCGCCGAGTGGGACAAACAAAAACGCGTCGCAATTCATCATCACGACTCGGGATGACGTCGATGCTCTTGACGGTACGAGAACGATTTTCGGTGAGGTTAGTGAAGGCTTTGATGTTTTGCAAGCGATAAATGATGCGTACTGCGACGAGAAAGGACGGCCTTGGCAGAATATTAGAATCAAGCACACGATTGTGCTCGACGACCCGTTTGACGACCCCGAAGGATTGGCGGCGCTTGTTCCCGATGCTTCGCCTCCGCGGCCGCAAAATAACGACGATGATAGATTAGAGGACGATTTCGATATCGAAGCAGAGATGAATAAAGACCAAGCAGTCGTTGCAGAGGAGAAGAAGAGTCGAGAAGCGCACAGCCGCGCCGTCGTGCTCGAAGTGCTCGGCGATTTGCCAGACGCGGACGCCAAGCCCCCAGACGAATCTTTGTTCGTCTGCAAACTCAATCCCGTGACGACTGATGAAGATTTGGAAATAATTTTTAGCAGATTTGGGAAAGTGACGTCGTGTGATGTCATTCGTGACTTCAAGACGGGCGCAAGTCTCGGGTACGCGTTTGTGAATTTTGAGCACAAATCTGAATGCGAAGCCGCGTACTTCAAGATGGACAACGTCTTGATTGATGACAGACGCATTCACGTTGATTTCTCGCAATCCATGCACCATTTATGGAAGAACTTTAGAAAGTTTGGCAAGAATGGTGGCACCGCTGAAGACTTTGATGAAGCGGATGGCAAGAGCCGTCGCGCCGGCGTCAATCGCACGATTCAAGGCTCGGGACGTACTTATGAAATCAAAAACAGCGCCATGAGTCACATCAGTGGTGGAAATGCGCGTTACGCCATGGTCCAAGGGAAGCCCGAAACTGGTGGCGGTCGGCACAAAGAAAGCAGGCGAGACAGACGAGACGATCGAGACGATAGCCGCGACCGTCGTCGACGTGATACAAGCCGCGACCGCGAAAGAAAACGTTCACGGTCGAGGTCGAGAGATAGAAAAGATAGAAAGAAGGATAGCCGAAGACGTTCGCGCTCGCGTGATCGTAGATAGAAATATTACACACAAGTAATGCACAACAGAATATTGTTTAAAGCTTGGACCTCGCAGCCATATGCGCGCCAGATGGCGTGTGTTCGTGCATCACGCGCTCGCAAATGACTTCGGCGAGCCGGTAGACTTCGCGCCACGCACAATCCCAAGCTTCAATTTTACCAATCTTTGGATTCACCGCGCGCTGCTCGTCGATAATGGACGCAATGCGCTGACACAAATCGAGTTCAATTTCAGATTGCACACCCGTGTCACCGTGCTCATTCTTTGTAAACGCGCCGAAACAATCGCGCGCGAGCTTTTGCGAGAGAATTCTCGAGTCGCCCTCGGCGAATTTACAACATTGTAGAAAGTCAGTGTTGTCAAATCCAGTGGCAGACATGAGTGCGTATGAGCCAACTTCTTGTTTGAGACGGAACGTGAGCTCGATGGCGGTGTCGACGGCTTTAATTTTCGCCACGGCGATGGCTTGCACGAGCCGCGCAGGTGGAATCGTCTTCGCGCGCAAGCACGCGCACAGCTCAGTCTCGCACGTCTTTACGTATGAATCCAACCTCGCGAGCGTCGCGTATGCTTCGTCGTATAGCGAATTCAGTTGAGGCACGTTTGACAACGATGGCGCACTTCCCCGCATCGTACATTTCTTTGCGTCGCTATATACTTTTGTGTCGTCGTACAACTTGCGGGCGAAGGACAGCGCCGCTTGCGCGACGGCGACCCGACCAGTGAATAAACGTTGACCGATCATATCCATCGTGCGAATGCCAGGTTTCTTTGTATACGCGCCCGTTTCAGCATCGACACCGGCGTATTTGTTCAGCAAAGCGTCGTGCGGTACGGTGAAGGAGTCAAAGCGCACCCACGCGTTGTCCAAATCGTTCCCAGTCGTCTTGGCGCCCATGTCGCCGACGGTGACGCCGCGCACCAATCTTCCCAATTTGTCGCGCAGGCGCACGAAAAAACCATGTGGCCCATAGTTCTTACCATCCACGACGAGTTCCGCGATCACTACGGCGACGTCGGCGGTTAAACCTTGCGAAATCCAGTTCTTTGTCCCGTCGTCGCCGCCCGAATCAATCACGAACAACCGCCGCTCGCGGTCATACGTCGCCCTCGTATTCACCACCAAACCACTATTCACCCCGGCGAGTCTTTCAGTCAAACAAAAGCACCCCAATTTCCCTTTTGCCTGCATCTCCTTCAGCCGCACGCGCTGACTCTTACTCGCCAACGCCACCACCGTCCCCGCGCACAGGTTGAATTGCACCGTAAACCGAATCCACATCCCCGGCCCGCAATCATTCGCCCGCTTCGCCAGCATCCTATGCGCCTCAAAGAACTTTTCCGGATTCCTCTCGATATCAAAAAACGACACCGCCCCGGTGCGCACGCATCGCCGAAGCAGCTTTGCCGTCTGCGCGTACGAACAGTTGGGCGCCAGCGCGTCGACGAATTCGCGCTGAAACACCTCGCGCCAATCCCCCGTGGGCGCCGTCGAGCGCGCGAACAGCATCCTCGCACCTGTCGTCGTCTTTGTGCGCGCACTGCGTGCGCTCGAGCGTCGCGAAATGCCGCCTGCGTGCTTGTCCACGAATGAGAGCTCCACGAAACGACACGTCAGACGACGGCGCCCATTCACATTCCATCTTCTCATGGCGCACGTCGCGCCGCGCGCGTGCGCGAGCGCGCCGCACGGTGCGATGGCGTCGGCGTCGGCGTCGACGTCGACCGAGACGGCGACGCGCGCTCGGATGCGCGCGAGCGCGGCGACGACGACGCGAGAGAGATTCAAATCTGCGGCGCATCGTCGCGTGTCCGGAAGTCGCACGATTCCGTCTCGTCACGCGGTGAAGAGCGCGCGGACGCGCGCGCAAGCGACGGAAGATGTGTTTCGCATGATTGCTGAGCAAATTCCGAGCGATTACGATGCGACGTTTGATGTGGCTGTCGCCGCGTTTGTGAGCGTCGCGTGCGTGAGCGCGTGCGTGGGGCTTTGGGAAAACGTTTGGAAACGCGCGGTGTTCGTCGAGGATGAGGACGAAGGCGAGGGAGGTTTGAATGTGGATGGCGCCAGGGGCGGTCGCGTGCGCGTGCTGCATGGCGTGGATGTGCGACGGTATGCAATTTTTAGCGAGCCCGAGGTTGGTCGGGCGGTGGCGTTCGCGGGACGTTGGCACGCTGGACAGAAGAGGAAAAATGGTGACTCGTATATGCGGCATTGCGTCGAGAGCGCGAAGATACTCGCGGCGAACTTGCCGGGTACTGGGTCGAAGAGTCGAGACGCGGTGTGTGCGTGTGTTTTGCACGATATACTGGATGACACGGAGTGCACGGATGAAGAGTTGCGCGAGGAGTTTGGGGACAAGGTGTACAATTTAGTGTCGCAAGTGAGCCGCGTGGGACAGATGAATGAGGTCATCCGTCGTCGTCGAAGAGGTATGGACGACACAGACATCAAGGCTAAACTCAGTGAAGAAGATTTGATGCAACTTCGTAAGTTGCTGCTGCTCATCGTCAGAGACCCTCGCGTGTTTTTGATTAAAATCGCCGACCGTTTGCACAATATGCGAACGCTATACGCGGTGAACAAAAAAGAAAAGGCGATAGTGATAGCCAATGAAACTCTCCAGGTTTGGTGCTCGCTCGCTGAGAAGCTAGGTATGTGGGCAATCAAATCCGAACTCGAGGATTTGTGCTTTGCGGTTATGGATCCGAAGAGCTTCGACGCCATCAAAGCTGCGCGAGAGACGACGTGGACGACGTCATCAAAGGACAAGAACAGTGGAGTTGATCAATCGTCGATGGACGTGAATGAGTTGTTCGGCGTTGACACGCTGCCACTGTTCAATAGCCTCAAATCTAAAGCGAAGGAAATCGTCGCGAGCGGTTCGGTGGATGACGAAGCGAGTCAGTTGACCGATTGGCAACTCGATATGAAGAAACGCATCGAAACTGTACCTTCTTTCGATTGGCTGTCTACGCGAGATGGCGAGTCGTTTTATCTCGATGGCATAGACGAACTACCCAGTAGTGTGTCGTCGTCATTGAGTACGCTCGATAAGATTCGCTCGAGGTTGTGGCAAGACTTGCTCATCGATGGTTTTGGCACCGACGTGAAAATTTCGATTTCATCGCGTTTGAAGAGCGCGTATAGTACGCACTTGAAGATGAAGCGTAAAAGTGTTGATTTTAGTCAAATTTACGATGCGCGAGCGATGCGAATCGTCGTCGGGGAAACCTCGAGTTCGGAGAGTGGGACGTCTAAGGAAATCGATACGTGCTATCAGCTCTTGGATCTGGTGCACAAACTGTATCGTCCCATCGAAGGTGAATACGACGACTACATCACCAATGCAAAGCCAACAGGATATAGATCTTTACACACTGCTGTCGGTGGGCCGGATGGAGCTCCACTTGAGGTGCAAGTGCGTACGCGGGCGATGCACGACGCCGCCGAATTTGGCATTGCGGCGCAGTGGATGTATAAAGGAAAGAAGAAGTTTGCTTCAAAATCCTATCAGTCAGCGATGCAAACAGAATCTGTTCCCGAAGTTGGTTCTCCAGTACAACTCGTATCCGGTGGCCGTCGCAGCTGCGGTGTCGTCGTCAAAACCATGGGCTCGCGCATTTTAATCGCCGAGCCCATGCGAAGCGAATGGAAAGACGTCGCAACGTGGATGGAGAACAACCAGCACCACATTTTGATGGATATCGTAAAAGAGTCCGGTCTCACGCAAGCACGTCAAGGCACTAGTGAATTTTTCATTTCAGAGTTTTGCTTTTGCGTCGATCAGCGTTGGCATCGCGTGGACAACTTGGGACACAAGACGCGCGTCACCGCGGAGATTGTCGACACGCTCATCGAAGACGAAGATACGAGCTGGGAAGAGGACGACATGGATGATATTGACATAAGAATTCGTCGGTTACAGTCCGTTGCCGGTGATTTGCTTAATGAAAACGATTCCGATGGCGTCGACGAAACCGATACTGTGTTGAGCAATTGGAGCGTCGCCGCCGCTGAAATTCAAGAACGCAAACGCATCACCGACGCCAAGAAGTCTGAAGAGGAAAAAGAGGCGCGTTGGCGAAGTGGCGAAACCGAGGCGCCATCGCTCGGTATCTTGTTAGCTCAAGGCGGCAGTAACGTCATCAAACCAAAGGGTGGTGGACAATTCTTTGCTCCAGTCGAAGGCGCAAAGTTTGAAGCCGAACTCGGTTTACGTCGACCAAATTCCAAAACGCCAAACATCGACGTCTCCGAAGGCGTGATGATTGTCACATGGACGGACGACGCCCCTGAAGTTCGTAGCGTCAAGCGCGGTGTCACCGCCGCGGATCTCAAAAAACTCATCGACCAAACCAAGGTCCCCAGCGACGATGACCCCGTCGAGGCTGACGAAGCCATCAACGTCAACATGGTCATGGTGCCTCCGAATACGCCTTTAAAAGACGGCGACATGATTTTCTTGAACGAAACATCATCCACCGCGCGTGAAATCGTGCGACGCACGCGCACGTAGTGCGCACGTCTTGTTTATTTAGACCATCCACCCGTACTTTACTGTAGTAAAATTGAATTGTTTTTGTTTCGGAGCGACGTCAAACCTCGACTCGACGCGCGCGCGAGAGGACGCCTGTCCAACATGTCACACACCGCGCGCGTACGCCTTGCCACGCACTCTATCGCGAGAACGATGTCATTCTTCAACGCATCTCGCGCGACGGCGCGCGTCGCGTCCGTGCGTGCGAGTAGTCGCCCGACGCGCGCGGCATCCGCGTCCCGAGCGTCTGGACCTCTTCGCGGCGTCGACGGGGACGACGCCTCGTGCGCGTGCTGCGCGCCATTTATTCCCATCGCGCACGCACGCGCACCGTCGTCCTTGTCTGCAATGACTCCCACGCGCGCGGTGTCCACGCGGTCGTCGTCGGGCGCGTCATCGGGTGGAGCCGCGACGTGGGCCAACGCTCCGGTGCCCGCCGTCGCGCGCGACTTGGTGGACTACTTGAACGATTCTTGGACCGCGCATCACGCGACGTCCGCGAGCGTGGCGATGTTAGAACGCGCTGGGTATGAGAAATTGAGCGAATACGACGAATGGACGCATTTGAAGCCTGGTGGGAAGTATTACGTGACGCGGAATATGAGCGCGGTGGTGGCGTTCGCGGTTGGAGGCGCGTACGTCCCGGGAAGTGGGTTCAATGTCATCGCCGCGCATACCGATAGCCCGTGCCCGAAATTGAAACCAGTGACGAAGATTAAAAAGGGTGGATTCTTGAACGTGGGTGTGCAGACGTATGGTGGTGGTTTGTGGCATACATGGTTTGACCGGGATTTGAGCGTCGCTGGACGAGTGTTGGTGAAGCGCGGCGCGACAATGAAGCATGAATTAGTGCGCATCGATCGACCAATCATTCGCATTCCTACGCTTGCGATCCATTTAGATCGCAACGTGAACACTGATGGGTTCAAGCCGAACACTGAGACGCAATTTGCGCCTATTTTAGCAACGGCGATAAAAGGCGAGTTGGAAGGCCAAGTCACCACGGATGGCCAATCCCATCACGCGCTCTTGCTCGCGGTTCTCGCCGAAGAACTCGGGTGCGCGCCAGACGATATTGCGGACTTTGAGCTCAACGTGTGCGACACGCAGCCATCGGTGATTGGAGGCGCGGCGCGAGAATTTATTTTTTCTGGGCGCTTGGACAATTTGGCGTCGAGCTATTGCGCCGTGCGCGCTTTACTCGAGGCGACGTCAGATGCCGATCTTGCCAAGCAATCCGGCGTGCACATGGTAGCTTTATTTGACAATGAAGAAGTTGGGAGCTCTTCGTTTTACGGCGGTGCGTCACCGATGATGTTTGACTCGCTCAAGCGCGCGACGACGGCATTGAGTAAAAGCTCGCCAAACTCTGGCGGCGAAGGTTTAATCGAACGCACGGTGCGTAATTCCTTCTTAGTGAGTGCGGACATGGCACACGCGTTGCATCCAAACTACATGGATAAGCACGAAGAAAATCACCAACCAAAAATGCACAAGGGAGTCGTTGTGAAACACAACGCCAACCAGCGTTACGCCACCACCGCGGTGACGTCCTTCTTATTTCGCGAGTGCGCCAAGCGTGAAAACATTCCAACTCAGGATTTCGTAGTACGCAATGACATGGGATGTGGTTCAACGATTGGTCCGATTATTGCAGCGGGTATGGGTATTCGAACGGTGGATGTGGGCGTCCCACAACTTTCCATGCACTCGGTTCGAGAAATGTGCGGCACCGAGGACATCGATATTTGCTTCAAACATTTCACCGCATTTTATAGAAACTTTGCAGAAGTGGACAAGACCGTGGCGGTTGACGCTTAAATTTCATGATGATATCCGATAAAGTAGACAGTTTTTTATGTACATTCAATTCACATCTTTGCTAGTGTTATCGAGATGCCTCGTTGGGTTGAAGCGGGCAATTGAAATTTCATTCACCCACACGTGCGTCAAGCACGCCGGATCATTCCAGTTTACATTTCGAGGCGCAGACACATGCGCTTCGATAAAGTTCTTGTTGACTTGCACCGCCAAACGCGACGTGGCTTGTAAATCTGGCCAATCTGGCCAGCCTTCGGCTGTCGCGACGCCTCGATGCTTCTCAGTGTCGACTACAAAACTTCTCCTTGCGCCTTCATCCGGCACGAGAACGACCGTGGCATCACTGTGCACCAATGCCGGGTGTCGCTGATAGAGCACGAAATCCGCACCGTATTGCAAACCCGATCTGGGTAACCAACCAGTGAGTCTAAAGTGCACCGTCGCCGCGCACTTCAAAGCAAACGCGTGTCCGCATTCGCAACGAAACGTCGCCCAAAGCGTATGCACATCCATCACCGACTCTTCTAATCCTAATTTCACATCCATTTCTTTTCCTGCTTCATGTCTGTATATCGATAAACACCCCAGATACACGCACATATAGTACGCGTCTTCGCAATTCACGCGAATCACGAGCTCAATACCCGGACCGTTTGGCGTCAGCGGCACCCCATCGTACATGAACTCTTTCGCCCGTCGCCCCAAACACACCTGTTCGAGCAAGTACGCCTGCCGACGAGTCGTGCCAATCCATACTTGTCCGCACGAATACGTACCCTTGAGATGAAACCCGCACAACTCGCGGAGCAACTGCTCGGGACGTTTGTGTTGGTGCGCCACGCGACGCTTGCCTTTCTTCCACTTAATGCCATCACGCGCCATCGTGCGCCTCACCCGGGGGCTCGTTCACGCCGCGGTTCAAGTGATCACGTAACACCGCTTCTTCGAGCTGCGCGCGAAAGAAACGGAAAGTGAAAGACGCGCCGTGTCAGTCTCGACTTTTAAACAACCTCGAGAAGAGAAACTGGCGTTCCGTGCGCGCGAACGAACACGATCGAACGCGATCACGCACGACAAACGCACGCAACGAGCGCCATCACACGCACCTGAAGATTCAACAGTCGCCCAAACAAGTACTGTCGCGTCTCTTTCAACGCCGTGGCTTCTTTTTTCAACGACTCCAACACGCGGTCGTGTCCAGCCTTGCCTCGGAGTCTAAACGCCTCTCGCGCGGCTTCGGCGTCGAATCCGTCGGCGTGGATCGTCGGGTCGTCGGACTCGTGTGCGATTTCAGGCTGTGGAGGCGTTGGTGGACGTTCGGCGCGGGCCGACGATGGGAATTCAACCGGCATGCGAGTCGACGAATGCGGATGCGCGACGGAAGCTCAAATCAAAAAGTACAAATTAATTAAACCAAAAGCGCCAGTCGTCGTCGTCGTCGTCGAATGAGTGCGCGTGGAAACGCACACTCGCTACATCTTTCGCCGCTATCTCGCGCGTTTTGCGCGTCACAACTCAAATCCCGCGAATAGACCCCGTCGCGCCGCCTTCGCCCGGCTGTGGCCCTTCTCCAGGATAATGTCCATACCTCGCCTTATACGCCCGCATGTACCTCGCGCGCTGCAACGCCTTCTTCGTCTCGGGATTCAGCGACCCACCCGGTCGCTTGTACTCCCACAACGCCCACGCGCCGACGACGAGTAAAATCACCAAGCCCCACGGCGAGGGTTGGCCTTCGCGGCCCGGATTCCATCCGTCGTCCCACGACTCCTCGTCATCGTCATCGTCCGGTGGCAACCCGTCACCGCCGTAACCAAACTTTCGCTGCTCTTGCGTCTCCATGCGAAGCGGCGCCGCGCCCGGACCGCGCGCGCTGCCCTGGGAGCTGCTCGTGGGGAACCCTCGCGCGGGCTGGTCCTTCCCGGCGTCATCCGCGGGCTTTTTCGCGGCGACGACGACGCGGGAGACGCGTGGCGCGCGCGGTACGCGCGGAAGCGTGAGCGATGCGCGCAGTGGCGCCGACGTCGGCGCGGTCGTGGCGAACATGTGTCCAATTGTGACGTCTTGCCAATCGCAATCGCAAATCGCACACGCGGCAGTCATCGACGCGCGAGCATCGACGCAGGCCATGTACGCGCCATCCGCCGCCGCGTGTGCGATCCGCGCGCCGTGCGCATCGCGCGCGACGTCCTCCTCGGCGCCGTCGTCATCGGCGGCATGCGCGGTGAAACGCGCAGCCGTGACGAGGACGACGATGTCCCAGCGTCCTCGCGCGGCTCGCCGCACCGCCGTTCGCGCGCACGCGTCGCTCGAGTCGGCGCCGGATGTCATCGCCGCGCTCGCGTCGAACGCGACGAACGCGCCGTTGGAATCCGCGCGCGCGTTCATCGCGCTCGGTGCGGTGGCGCTGATTCTCTTCCAAGGACCCAAGGGCGACGGCGTGGTGAACACGTTGAACGAGCGGCGCGTCTTCGGCAGCGCGTCGCAAGCGAAGAGCGCGGTGGATTACTTGACGTATGGGTTGATTGGGAGTTTTATTGTTTTGAGTGGCGTGCTCGCGGCGTCGCAGTAGATTTTCTTTGTAAAGACGAGCGTATGACTCGGTAGAGAAGAGGTTATCCGCAACGGCGCTCGCGGGCGTTTTATGTTTCATCGTTTCGATTATATTCGTACCGTGACCTAAGCTAATCTATGATTTTTTGCTACGTTTTCGTGGAGGGTTCGCACGCGCTGGCGGCACCGCCTTGAGCTTTGGCTTGGCTTTTGGCTTTGACTTTGACTTTGGCGACGGATTTGGAGTGAATTGCGACAAGTCGAATTCGAGAAACGCGTCGTCGTCATTCTCAGCATCGAGCGTAGGCGCCGCGTTGTTTTGCGGCGATGGACCGGTACCGTGATCGCCGTCGCCGTCTTCATAGTCGACGATGATGTGCTCATCCAGCGCGTTTGCCGGGTCTCGAATGAGCACCAAATCTGGATTCAACACGCCGTTGCTTGTGAGGTTTGCCACAGCCTTGCCGACGCGAGAACTTCGAAATTTCGCCACGCGTCCCGAAATTGTGCTCGTGGTTTCAAAGAAGGAATCAATCCGCCGTTGTGCGTCGCGTTTTGACCAGGACTTCAACACTGGGAGTAAAACTTGATCCGCCGCGTCTCGCGTCCAGTGAAATGTTTTAATGCAAAACAAACGCAACAAGTCGACGTCGGGCTTCCCCCATTCAAATGTTTCCTTGCTCTGATCCACTGACGGTTGCTGATATGCCTTGATGACTTCGTGAGATGGAAACGTAGCAGGAACGTCCCATGCCTTTTTCAGCGAACGATGCTTGTCTTTAAACGCAACGGCGATTGGATTTTCATCCATCGCGTTCGAAGATTTTTTCGCGGGCAATTCTTGGCTCGCCGCGACATTCGGGAGTAATTTATCGGGAACCATAGTGAGTTCTTCCAAATCGACCCAGTTTTTGAACGCCACACTCGCTTCGAATACCGTACCTTGAAATGCGCTTACGATTTCTATGGCGTTGACGATGCCAACGCCATGAATGCCTTCAGTGTAGTCGCTTCCGAGCAACAACGCGAGCTGAATGAAACGGTCTCTGTCTAACCCGAGTTCTTGCTTGATGCGATCGCTCGAGTACACTTCGCAGTATTTGGCTTCGGCGAAAAAGTTGCGATATACATGCTTGGCACCGAATAGAAATACGTCGCTATCGTCCGTGATTACGGCATCGACGAGATTGTGCTCGTTGAGATACGCGCACTGCGCTTCGGCTTCTTGCGGAGCGATGATATACGGGATACCAAAGAGCGTCAACAGCTCCTGCACTTGTCGATACATTTCATCCGTAACCTCCTCAGCGCCTTGCTTGGCTTGTCGGCTTTCTTGGCGTAACTGCGCTTGCTCGGCTTCGGCTTCTTGAATAAGCTGTTCAATGCGCTCTCGTTCTTTCGCACGCTCAGCTTCGTTCGCGGCGGCAATCCATTCCTCCTCCTCTGCGGTAGCTTCTTCGAATTCTAAATTCGATGCCGGCGGTGGAGTGGGCTCGCACGCAATCTCATTGGGTTCATCTTCTATATTTGTCGTGACTTTATCTTCCACAACAGGGATTTCTTTAATGATTTCCTGCTTCGTCGCGTCGACGGCGTCCTCAGTCTCTAAACTCAACGCAATCGCCGCTTCGAGCGCCTTCTCCTCTTCCGTCTTCACCTCCATCTTTGTGTCATCTAAAATGCTCATTTCTATCGCGCGTTGTACTTGCGCGTCCTCGTCATGCGCGTCGATTGGCGCTGGTGCGTTTTTTTCGGCTTCCAAACCCATTTTGATGACGGCGTCGACGTCGCCTTCATCGACGGGATCCTCCACGGGCGCGAGCACCTCTTCTTCGGCGTCCCACCCACCGAGACTTCGGCCTTTCAAGAACCCATGGCTGAGTGAATAGACGTTTTTTCGCTTCAGCGCGGTGTCACCATGTGCACCGTCGTTGTTATCGTCGTCATCGTCGTCGTCGTTGTCGTCGTCGTCATGGATGACTTCAACGGCGTCTTCGGCTCGAACTTGAGCTGGCGGCGGAGCAATGGCGAGCTTCACTGGCGATGGCGAAGGTTTGGGCACCGCTTCGTCGACATCTTCCCACTCGTCGTCATCGTCGACAGCGGTAATGTCGTCGGGATCGGCAAACAACGGATCTTTCGCCGCTGCTTTCAAGTTTCCCGTGGAGAAGGAAATTTGTAAATCCAGCGTCGACGGCGCGTCGTTCAATACAATTGGCGTCTCCGCGATTGACTTCGCCACTGACGGCATGGGAAGCATCGGGTGCAGATTTGTGACTAAAAACTGCTCTTGCGGTGCCGTCAACGCCATGGGCGCGCGATTACGCCTAGATGTACCAGAGATTGAGCTATTCGCGAAGAAACCAGTTTTCAACGCGTCCATGCCCGAAGACGCCGCCGATGGAAGCGCCAATGTGACACCTTTACTCGTCGATGCGTGCTTGGAATTCGGACCGGCAAAAATGAACTCACGGCCATCTTTTGCAGCGATGCGCTTGGACATCATCGGGTCATCCGGGTCGCTTCTTTGCATCACGGCGTCGATTTGTCGCTTCAATTTCGTCCCCTTCAAATACGTCTCGAGCTGCAACGAACTAAAATCATGCATCTGCCCCGACGCGCGCGCAAAGTGCTCTCGATTATCCGCCATGCGCTTATCTCGCATCTTCATAATCACCTCTAGTCGCACCGAAGGCGGCAACGCGCTGAGCACTTCGGGGTCGATTGATTCGCCGTCAGGAATAAACATGTCCAATTCCTCCTCCTCTTCTTCTTCCTCCTCGTCATCGTACTCTTGATCTGAATTCCAATCTCGCTCCCAATCGCCATCGTCAGTGGTCACTAAAGCAGTGGCATGTGCAGGGTCGCTCAGATCCACCACCGCGAGCTCTTTACCCGACGTCGACGCTCCGCCTTCGCGTTCCCGAGCCGCCGTGCGCAACGCGTTCTGTTTCAACGCGTTCAACAACACCTTCTCCGCCGTCTTACGCACCTTGGCCGCATTCGTCTCTCGCAAGCGCCGGCGAACTGCCGTCGTGCGCCTCTTCAACGCCGGTGTGGCGCCATCGAATACGAAAACCGGACTAATTCCGTGGTGCAACAGTCGACACGCGCGTCTAAAAAATCCGCGCATGTGCGCATTCTCCAACATCTCCCCTTGCTCGTCCCGCATAGCTTTAATAAACTGCACGAGCCAAATCGACGCATCGACGGCGACGCGTTTCCCGCGCAGGCTCTCGCAATCCGTGCGCCGGCCGGTAGGTTCAAGAAGCTGCCATAGTCCTTTGACACCCATGGCGAAATCACACTACGCACGACAAATTACGCGTGCGTACGCGCGCCGCCTCGCGCGATTCCCTCGAAATCGCCCCCTCGCACCTAGGTCGTCGTCGAATCCACCATCCCTCGCGATGTGCGCGCGCGGTCGCGCCGGCAACCTCGAGCACCGTGGCGTGCGCGCGTGTGAAGCTGCGTCAGCACACCAGTGCGCGCGTCAGAATCCCACGCGCCCGCGCGTCGACCCTCGCGCCGACGCACGCCGCGAGCATTCATCGCGTCCCGCACATCGCGCGCGGAGTGCTCGTGCGCGCACGCGGCGGCGACGGCGACGACGACGACGACGACGACAGCGGCAGCGGCAAAGATGCAAAAGTTGAATGAGGAGGCGCTGAAACGCCACGCGCGAGCTATGCGGCTCATGCGCGAGAAGGAACAGGCGCGGGCGAAGAAGGAACAGGCGATGAAACGCGAATTAAATGCGTTCGTCGAGGATGGGCCACAGGTACGTCGGACGCGCGAGCGCGAGCGCGATGCGTGCGGTGTGTTTGGGTGGGAAAACCTGAATTCTGTTAGGGAGCCGTCGGGACGCGTTCGCGAATGAAGCGCTTCGATGACGACGACGATGGCGATGACTGACCGTGGTATGATTACCTTTACCATTTCGTGTGCGCGCACAGCATGATTTAGCGACGCCGTTGTTGAACGCGTGCGAGGACGGGGACGAAGAAGTCGTGCTCGGGTTGTTGAAGATGGGCGCCGACGCCAACGAACGCGGCGACAAAGGTGTCACGGGTTTAATGACCGCCGCGAGCTGGGGACACGCGGAAGTGTGTCGAATTTTAATTGCACACGGTGCAGATGTGACTTTGGCTGATGATAATGGAGATACGGCGTTGCATGAAGCCGCGCGCGCGGATGAAATGGATGTCGTGGATGTATTGTGCGAGACGCCGGGCGTGGATATAAACGTAAAGAATAAGCTCGAGTGCACGCCACTGCACGTGGCGTCGCACGCAGGGCATGGCCAGATGGTCAAGTTACTCATTCGACTCGGTGCATGCGTAAATGGGCCGAAAGGTGAGATGCGTGGAGGATATTCAGCCTTACACGTCGCGGCGGCAAACGGGTCCAACAGCTCGCTCAGCGCGTTGCTCGAAAGCGGCGCAAACATTCGACACAGTGCATCCGAGACGAATATGTTACATCACGCGCGCTCAGGGAGTGCCACAGCTTTAGAACTCGCCGAGGCACACGGGCAACACGAAGCCACGCGGTTGTTGCGTCGCGCGTCGCAACAAGAGTTTAATCGATCTGGGTTGTTTGGCCCAGAGTGACGATGACGACAACGACGACGACATCGACGACTTGAGACACCTTATGATATGATTCATCTAATGTACTGTACCGTATAGTTTTTACATCGCATAGTTGTATGAATAAGAAGCCAGCTAAAAATACACAACGACTCACATTGTCGCCCGCGTTCGCGGATCTCGCATGCGCGGCGGCGCGGGTTTGTCCCCGGGCGAACCAAGTTGGCCGCACGCCGCCATGTCATCGTCGCCTCTAGATTGACGAATAGTACACATGACACCTCCGTCAACGACTTTCTGTCGAAACGCCTGAATCCGAGCTTGGTCGCTACATTTAAACTCACTTCCTTCGTGCGTGTTGAAATAAATCAAGTTGATTTTGCACGGCAACCCGGCGGCGATTTCAACCAAGCGCTCGGCGTCTTCGTCACTGTCGTTTACGCCTTCAAGCATGATGTACTCAAAGAACACTTGACGCTGGTGTCTGCCGAGCGTCTTACGTGGGAACTCGCGACGAAGTAGCCCGAGCAATTCCTCCAAATTGTACTTACGATTAATGGGCATAATCCAGTTGCGAATGAGATCCGTCGTGGCGTTGAGCGACACGGCTAAACTCGCCTCGCTCTCTTGTAAAAAGCGCTCCATCTGCGGCACTAACCCACTGGTACTCACGGTGACTTTATTCCTGCTGAATGCCATTCCCTTGTTGTCTAATAAAATATCAACCGCCGTGAGCACTTCATCTAAATTATGCAACGGCTCGCCCATGCCCATGAAGACGACGTTGCTCACTTCATCCGAACCAACCATTCGCCTGGCGTGCACCACTTGCTCGACGATTTGCGCCGCGCTTAAATTTTTCCTCAATCCCATCTTCGCCGTGTAACAAAACTGACAATTCATCGCGCATCCTAATTGCGAGCTCACGCACACCGTCGTTCGTCCCGCTTCTTGCAACGACGGAATGATAACCGATTCCACGACGCCTCCGCCCTCGTTTTGCAACTTGTACGTCACCTTTCGCGTCCCATCGCTCGCGAGTTTGACATCATCGAGCACTAAATCACCATCAAAACTCGCCACTTCATCCAATCGCGCCCTGAACTTATCACCGAAGAAATCCGTCGAATCCGCGACGCGAGACGCTAAACCGCCCCGTCGCTCGTGCTTGTACATCGCGCCCACAATCGCATCTGTGCGGCTCCGTTTCTCCCCGATGCGTTCGAGCCAGTTTGCGATGTCGCCGCGACGCATGCCTTTGAGGGCAATTTTACCATCGCTCAGGCGCGGATACGGGTCCTCGGCGGTGCGCGCGCTGGCGAGCTCGCGCACGTTCGGGGCTGGCGGCGGCGACTGCGGGGACGATGCGGCGCGACTGCGGGACGCGCGCGCGTGTGCGCGGTGACGCGGGAACGCGGATGCGCGTACGACGAGTGGTTTGACGCGTGCAAACATCGTGCGCGTGTCGACGACGACGATGACGACGACGACGACGACGCGTGTTCGAGTGGGGGCGAGAGGGGGTGAGCCACTTTTATGAATATTTTAACAAAAGACAATCGAACGTATCGGTACGAGTACAGTATATAATGTCAACAGATATCAGCGGTGCAGATGTAGCGATGAGAGAAGAAGTGAAAGAAGAAGAAGAAGAATTGTTTCGCGTCGCGACGGATCATCGAACGGCGCCACGCGTTTTGCCTCGGCTCGTCGTCGCAGCTGACTGCTTCGTGACTTTTGCGGATGATGGGAACGTCGATGCGGTGCTGGATGATGGAAGCGCGAGAGGCGCGTCGTCGGTGACTTTGTGCGTCACCCCAGCCGCGGCGTCGAGACGATTTTGTCCCCAATGATAAATTTTACCCGAGCCATGCCATCCCGCTGAGAAGCTGTCAATCACGAGCGGCTTCTCACCTTCAATGTATCGACCGTGAATGACATCCATGGTGTTCTCAAAAGATAAAAGCTGGATTCGCCGTTTGCGCGCGGCTTCCACTTTTGTCGCGCCAGGCTGAGATCCGACGACGAGGATATCGGTATTACCTGAAATGGCAGAGGTGACCTTTCCTCCGAATCGCTCGATGACCGCCTTCATTCGATCCTTCCCAAGATTTAAGCCCATTCCGCCCCCCACGGTGGGAAACACGCCGGTAAGCACAACGGTCTTGTGCGCGAACGCCTTTGCAACCGTGCCATCGCACCCTGGCACCGGCATGACCCATTTCGCTGGCGCCGGCTTCGCGACGACGGCCATCGCCGATGCCGACTTTGCCTTCTTCGCCTTCTTACTCGGGGGCACCACCAACGCGAGTTCGCCACCCGCTAACTCCGCGCCAGCGTCGTGCTCTTCTTCAGTTTTCACCTCGATTTTCACCTCAGTTTTCGCGTCACGTTTCATCCCGCTCGTCGTCGCGTCCGCGAGCTTCTTGCGTCGGGCCTCTTTAGCCCAGTGATTCGCATCCATACACCACTCCGCCACCTCTCGCTGCTTATCGTCGGGCAACGACGCAAACCCAGTGAACACGACTTCATTCATCACGCGAAGCGCGTGCACGAACGCAGACACGTCTGCGTCATCAAACGCATCGCTCCCCGGCTGCGGCAATCCTTTCCAAACAGCCGAAGGCACACGCCAGCATTTGAGGTGCACAAAGCGTGCGTACTTACCTGACACCCCATCAATGACGCCGATGCGCACAGTCCCCATGGCGATGCAATGCAAATCGCGCGCATGCACACTCACATCTTTCCCAACGCTCGCCGTGCGCGTCCGCCCGCGCGCGCTCGTCGTCGTCGCTTTCGACGCCGTCGCGCGCGCTGTCTCGTCGATATCCATCGGTCGCGCGCATCGACCGCCCAACGCGCACATCGCGCGTCCACTCTTGGCGAGCTCAATCACATACAACGGCACGCCCGCATCCATGGCTTCTTGAAAGTATCCATACGAGGGGTGCCGACGCTTCTCGCCCGCCGCCGGCGTCGCGCGGCGCGTCGAAGCCTTCGCTCCCATCGGCGTCGGCGTCGGCGTCTCGGTCGTCGAGACGGTAAACGATGCGACTTTTCCTTGCTCCACCAACTCGCGCAATTGCTCAAATGTATCGTAAACGACGTTAAAACGAACAACGTCGCCGCCTTTATCTGGGTGGTGCTTTAAGCACTCGCGATGGTAGTGTCGACGCACGACGGTCCTGTAATGAGACGGGCGACGCGACAGTTAATCATCTTGTGGACGCGACGCGATTGTTACGTACCATTCGTCTTGAAAGGTGACGCAGTGCGCGAATGGCTGCGGCGTGCATAACACTGGATTGATCGCGCGAAGCGCGGCGGCGACGGTGCGATTCGCCGCGGTGCGTGCGCGACGTTTCGGGGGCATTGATTAATTGATTGACGAAGCGCGTCGCGCAATGAGGCAATCGACCGTACGCGAAGCGTTTAATAATTACATCGGTCGACGCGCTCCAAGGCTACGGCGCGTCGTCGTCAGAGGTGGTGGTCGCAACGGTCCCGTTGTCGCGTTCGGCGGCTTCGCGTCGGCTTAAGGAAACCGTCGCCTCGACGTCGTAAAACGCCGACGTCTGTCCGCGAGGCGCCCGCACGACGCCACCGTTCCCAGGCGCCGAGCTAAAGAAACTCTTCCAATCGCGCCACGGTAAGAAACCACCACACGTGGTACATTTGATGAGTCGTTTCGGTGCGTTGACGTCGCCGTTGACGTTGATGGTGATGAGGCCGCTCCCGGCGCAACGCGCGCATCGACGTTGAATCACGATTCGCTTTCCAAACTCGTACGCCGCGATGACGAACGGACTCAGGCCGACGATAAAGCCGAACCAGAGCTGCCAGGTTTCGACGCCGCCGTCTATCGGGGTGTACCCGGTGGAGAAGTCGATGGCGATGGCGGCGTCTTCGTCGATGACTGGAAGCGCACGTGACGTCACGCGGCGCCGCATCGAACGCGTTCGGAACGCCGCGGACGACGACGACGACGACGACGCGTGCGCGGACGACCGACACCGATGCGGCGCCATCGTCGACGGCGACGGCGACGGCGCGACCGCGCGTGGGACGACGGCTAACGCGCGCATGGTTTCGTCCGCGGTGCGCTGTGATGTGCAGGCGACAAGCGCCGGTGACTTGACGTCAAACACGCGCGCGTCGTGATGGCTGTGACGCGGCTCGTCGCGCTCGCGGCGTGCGTGATATTCATGATTGCGCGTTCGACGCGCGCGCACGACGAACGCGACGCGTGCGTCGAGGTACGCGCGGCGTGACGCTTCGATTCTCGTTCACCGGGCTCATGGACTGACTGAGTGCTTTTAGGTTGAATTCGGCGACGTGGCCGATGTGGCGTTGACTGAGGCGTGCTGGACATCTGCGAATGCGTGTGCGAGCGATGGATGCGCCCACGCGCTGTTCGACTGGGCGAACGCGACATCGGCGTCGGCGTCGGGAAAGGATTATGGTTCGATTTCTCGAGAGCGCGCATTGACATGCCTCGTGAACGACATCGAAGAGTACGCGCGGTTTATACCGCTCAGCACGCTCGTAAATATGAATGCGTGTGATTATTCGACGTTACTGGCGCGGTATCCCGCGCATTTGAGTGCGTTCGATTTATCGCAATTCACCGCGCGAGAATTTGTCGAAGCACTCGGGCCAGGGATGATTCCTCGGTTGCTCGCGATTCAGCGCGAAGAACGCTTGGCGCGACAGTAAGACGCGTTGCGCGAAGACGTGATGCGTGAAGAATGTGATTAATGTACTACATGCGCCCTCTACTTTTGAAAGAAAATCAAAGACAACACAAAGTCGACGATGAAAATCGCGGTTAACGAAATCACCACGCTCGCCGTCGTGCTCTCGCCGACGCCCTTCGCGCCACCCGTGGTGGTCGTACCCCAACCGCACGAAATCACCGCAATGACCGCACCGAACGCCACAGCTTTGGCGGTCATGATGCCTAAATCGCTCGGCTCCAAATACTTTGCCGCGCTGTCGACGATTACGTTTGGCGATACGCCGTATCGTAAATCTGCCAATAAAATTGACGCCGCGAGCGACTGCGCGAAAGAAATTATGCACAACACTGGCAATGAAATCGCACATGCAATCACGCGCGGAATCACCAAGTAATCAATTGGATCGGTACCGAGTACAGTGAGCTGATCAACCTGCTCGGTGACTTGCATCGTCCCGAGCTCCGCCGCAATGGCGCTCCCGATGCGACCGGCGAGAATAATCGCGCAAATCACCGGCGTGAGTTCGCGCGCAAACGCCAATCCTAACAAACCCCCAATAGCATTCTTCAATCCAACCTTCGCAAACTCTTTGCAAAATTGAATCGTAAACACCATGCCCACGAACGAACTCGTGAGCAACGACACGCCCAGCGTTTGCGGACCGATGCGCGCGATTTGCTGCATCGTCTGTTCCCAATTAATCCTCTTCGGCTGCTTCAACATCCTAAACAGCACGCTGCCAAAGAGCAACGACGTCGCCGCCGTGCGCCATATAAATTTTGGCGGCTCCCACGTCAGTAACCGCTTCTCCGTCCACGCGAAGACGCGCTCGGGCACCGCGTCGATCGTCTCCCACAACGAGCTCGTCGCCTTGGTTTTACCACCTCTCCCATCGCCATCCGCGCCCGCTACGACTAATGACGCCGCCGACGCCGCCGCCGACGACGACGACGACGACGACGACGACGACGACGACGACGTCGACGCGCCCACATCATCAGCCCCATCACCACCCGACGCGCGCATCATCACACACCTCCCTCGACCGCGCGCCACCTCGAGCCTCTGATGCGTCCCCTCGCGCGCGCCCCGACGACGCGACGCCGACGCGCGCATCGTCACCACCACCACCGACGACGGCATCGCCGCCAGCATCCCCACCCGCGTCGTCATCGAGGGCGTTCCGTTCGCGCGCCAACCCCTCCACGCACCGCGCAGTCGCGCCATCGCCATCACCATCCGTCATCCATCGTGCGATCGTGCGATCGATCGATCGACGCGCATCGATGTCGATCGATGGCGGGTATCGATCGCGCACGATGCGCATCGATCGATCGATCGATCGCACGATCGATGGTGATGGCGATGCCCCCTCGAGGATCACGGGGCGATTCGGTCGCGGGATCGATACCCCGTGTGGGGGGGACTCGTGGCCTGGTCGTGATTGGTGGATTTCATATGTCATCCACACGGCGCGGCGCGCGTCGGGCGCGCGTCGGGAGTGCGCGACGCCGACCTGACGCCGCGGGACGACGACGACGACGATGATGATGACGATGGGGACGACGACGGGGGTGAAGACGACGACGACGGGGGTTCGGGGCGCGCGCGGTCGTCGCGGCGGTGCGGTGCGCGCGGTGCGCGCGCGCGAGGCTGATGCCGTGGGCGATCACCTCCACATCAACGTCGAGGGGACGTTCGGGGAGAAAGTGCGCGCGGGTGTCGTTGGTTTGGCGGCGTGCGCGGCGTTAGGGATGGCGACGCCTGCGATGACTCGCGCTGGGGAGCTTGAGATTATGCAAACGCCGAGACTTGAGGATGGGTACGTCGTGGATGACGCCGGGGTGCTCTCGAGGTCGAGCGCGACGGCGATTAACAAGTCGCTCAAGGAGCTCGAAGATCAAACGGGGTACCGATTGAACGTGGTGACGGTGAGAAAATTGGTGTTTGAGACCGATCCGTTCGCTTTCGGGGATAAAGTCCTGGAGAAGTGGTACCCTACGGTGGAAGAAGGCAATAACAAGGGTAACTTGTTGCTCGTAAAGTCTACAAAGGATGGGGCGTTGGTGGGCGGCCCGAAGTTCTTGAAGGCTGTTGGCGATGATTTAATCGACAGTGTGTTGACGAGCAACTATGGTGTGAACCTTGAGCAAGAAAAGTACAACGAGGCGCTCGTGTCTTCGGTGAAGCGCGTCGCGGCTGTCTTGGAAGGCAAGGCTGACCCGGGCCCTCCGGAGAAGTTTGAAGCCGCGAAGGGGAGCAACTTTAAGACGCGCAGCGAAACGAACGAAAAGCGTGATGTGTTCGCTAACGTTGTTATTGGCTTGCTCGTTATTTCGTTCGTCGTGCCGATGTTGCAATACGCCGGCTACGTCGTCGGCGACCCGGATTTCGATGAATAAACATTCAGAGTTTCAGAGCCACTGTGTACAAAACGTTTTACATTCTATCGACGCCCTAGCATGGTTGGGGCGGTAAGACTAATTAAGAACGATGCTATCTCTCTATCGCTACCCGTAGAGGTTTTTTATAAAACACTCAATCGTTGAACTTTTTTCAACAACTCGCGCCCGCACCCTTGACAAAAATGTACGTCGCGCACTCGCACTCAATGTCATCCGCACGCGGCTCGATCTCGTCTTCTTCATCCTCGGTCGCGGTATGACAATACTCATATCCAGGAAAATCGCTCGCTTCGAACTCCACCACAGTCTTCAGCACCACCCCGCACTTCGCGCCGACGCCTTCGATGTTCCACCCCGCGTACGGCGGCCCGGTTTGCAACGCCACGTGCATTTCCCCGCTCCCCTTCAACAACCCCGGCGCATTCTCAAAAAAACTCGCCAACAACTCGCGTTGCGCTTGCACGCTCAGCGGTCCGACTTTACCCACGCCAGCATCGGGGAAATTAAACACAATTCTATCAAACGCGCCCGCCGAGCCGCTCGCCGTCTCTTGCAGCGTCTTCGCGCGCGCTCGCAACGTTTCGCATTCCACACCAAAATGTACCGTGGCCCCGCACGCCTCCAACGCCTCAACCGTCGCATCACACGCATCACCATATATTTTCCTCGCCACACCCAGCGTCTCTCGCGTGGTGACGACGAGATTCGTCCCCTCGTTGCCGCATACCGTCGCCAACGCCAACGCGAAACTCATGTTCCCATCCCCGACGCACAGCACCTTCATACCGCCGTGATAGCCGTGCGGCGCGTCCGACGTCCCACGCGCCTCAACACGAATCTTTGCCTTGTCTTTCTTCTTGCGCCATCGCGAGACGCCCGTGCCGTCGTCAGCGCCGCCGCTGGAGCTCGCGCCGCCTGCGGTGATTCCATTCTTCTTTTTATTCGACGCCGCGCGGCGCTTCAGCGCTTCGCTCATGGTGTCGCCGCGGATTTTAGTAATCGTCCGCATAATGCGCGCTTCTCTGCCTTTCTTCGCCATGGTGCGAGCGCGAACGCGACGTGGCGTCGGCGAATGGAGGCGTCGACACTTCGACGACACCACACGCGAAGCCGCATACCGCGCCGCAACTGATCGCGTCGCGCGCGATGAGCCTGAAATACGACGCACCCGCGTACGATCAAGGGTTGTTTACGGGTAAACACGCGCACGTGGCGACCGCGAAGGCGTGTCCGGCGTGGACGGCGTTCGAGGAGGTTGTTGATTATGCTGACGGTGGTGATGGTGTTACGACCGAGAACGCGCGAGGAGATGTGGACGATGGCGCGCCGAACGTCAAATTTGACGTAAGGAAGGATTTAAATGCACTCGTGCGGGTGTATGAATGCGTCGATCCGTGGTTACTCGAGGTGGATGTGATTACGTGCTCGGCGAATGAGCAGACGCGAAGGCAACGCGGGAAAGAAAGCGCGATGACGCGGGCGCTCCACGAGCACGCAGGGGGTGATTTGGAGGAAGAAATGAGGGGACTCGATCGTGTGCGGACGGGGGATTGTGCGATGACGTCTGCGTATAGGTTGCCTGCGAGAAGGATCGCGCACTGCGTCGGACCTCGATACGCAGATAAGTACGCGACAGCCGCGGAGAACGCGCTGTGCCATTGCTATCGAAGCGCACTGAATAAGATGGTGGATGAATTAAAGTATCGCACGATTGCGTTCACAACCGTGTGCGATGAGTCGAAAAAGTATCCTCGCGATGAGGCGGCGATGGTGGCAGCGAGGACGGTGAGGAGATTTTTAGAACGCTGGAGCGGCAAGTTAGACGCCGTCGTATTTTGCGTAAACACCGCCGATAAACCGCACTTTGTAGAAGCGATGAAGGTGTTTTTTCCTCGCAACGCGACTGAATTGGCGCACGCAGAAACGGTGCTACAAGGTAAAGAGTACAATGAATATGGTGAACTGGTGTTGAGCGAACGCCGCATGCGCATCGACGCTTTTCCAGGACGCACATCGCCCTCATCGAATATCTCGAGTGGAGGTTTCAACACCACACTTGGGGTGAAGATGGATGACGAGTGTGATGCCTCTGTCGTCCCTGCCGTGTCTAGCGTCTTCATGTCGATGAATATTGATCCAGAGTCTAGACGGCAGCGCAAGCAATTGTTTGACGCAGAAAACGACGGTGAAAACTGGTGGAATCCAGGTGCATTAGATACTCTTGGAGTGCCGGGAGCGAATCTCGACAGTGGTTTGACAGTGGACGATAAGAGAAACGTCGAAGTCGAGCACTCGCAACGTATTAGTCTGCTAAAGCGTGCACAGAGTATGGACGTGAGCGACGTAAACGACGCCCGCGCTATTTATCTCGAAACGTCTAGAGATTACATAGGACGACGAATCGTCGTTGTCGTTGCCGCGTTTCTCGAGCGCATGATAAAAGCTGGTGAAGAACAACGTTTGCTGGCGCACGTTGCAAAAGAACTCCGCGGAGTCACAGATAACCCTCGCGGGTACGTCATCGTGTATCATCATGCTGGCGGCGCGTACGGCGCGCCACCAAGTTTAGATTTTATCCGCCAGCTTCACATCGCACTCGGTCCACAGCACAAAGACACGTTGAAAGCGGTCTTTGTCGTGCATCCAACGGCAGTACTCAAAGCGGCCATTTGGGCGATGGATCTACTTCGTATGGAATCACGTCTGTGTAGCAAAGTTGATTATGTCGACACGGTGTGCGACTTGCACGAATACGTCCGTCTTGAGAACAAGGGCGAAAAGTTAGATATACCAGACCATGTAGATCAGTATGATCGCGAAAGAGCGCTCGTGGGTCAAACACTCTGGTAGTTGTAGATTTATTAGGCGTGTAAAATATGTCGCGTTGCTTGTCGCTGCGTTCAATAACAAATGGTGGCTAAATTTTTCATTCGTCATCTGCGCACTAAGTGGAGGCAAGAACCTGGCGGAGTTCAATGTACTGTGACGAAAGCTCGCGCACGCGTTCTTTGATCTTCGCCGCGGCCGAAGGTTTGAGCAATTTGCCGTACTTTGCCTCAAATTTGTCGGGATGCCAACTGAGTGTGGC
>Ga0255765_1000186_pt1 | contig 81841 bp, 52 predicted proteins | sample 041ome_8_FD_179965 | JGI IMG/M metagenome (GOLD analysis project Ga0255765, IMG submission 179965) | Coastal salt marsh microbial communities from the Groves Creek Marsh, Skidaway Island, Georgia - 041407BS metaG (version 2) | ecosystem: Environmental > Aquatic > Marine > Intertidal zone > Salt...
TCGTAAACGTCTTCTTCGTCTTCTTCTTCTTCTTCGCCTCGTCGCTTCTGTTCCCCCACAACTTGGCCAAACCGACGGTCGCGACGCCTCTGTTCTTCTGTTGTCCTCGCGTCCCCGGTGGCATGCTTTCTTCTTTTTTTTCTGCCCGTCTGTCTGTCTGTCTGTTTGCGCTCGTCTTTATCTTCTCCGTATTATGAGCGCGGTGTTTTGTCGAACTTTTGAAGTTTTCTTTTTCCCGGGGAAAAAGTTGACATTTTGTCTCTCTGCGCTTTTTCCTTTCGCTCGGAGCGCAGCACGCCGCCGCTGCTCTCATCAGCGCGTAAAACGCCGTTCGGACGTGAGAGAGAGAGAGAGAGAGAGAGAGAGAGAGAGAGAGAGAGTTTCTTTACGACAGCGGGGAAAAAAACGCATAAACACGCGCACATACCACCGTATTACTTTCTCGTTATATGTGCATAAATCATCATGGCGAGCGCGCAAGATAAGAAACGCGCGACGGCAATCATCGCGTTTCTTTTGCTGCTGAGCGCGCTGATGGCGCTGTCGTCTGTCTTCATCGCGGAGAGGAAGAATTATTATCTTTCTTCCTCTTCTTCTTCATCCTTCTCGAAGAAGAAGAAGGAGGTTGTTGGCGAAAACGACAAAGACGAGGAAGGGAGCGGGGCGTGGGCGTTTAGAAACGCGTTTGAATTGGTGACGAGGAGGAGTAAGAGGAGAACGAGGCGAAAGGAAACGACGACAACGACGACGATTAATAAAGGTTTTGATGTCGTCGAAGACGACCAGATGGGCGCGCCGATCCTCGTCGTGGAAGAAAAAGATGAAAGTTTATGAGCGCCGCCGCGTCGAGGGGGGAGTATATTTTAGTAGCGTTTGTAGTGAGCTAGTAGTTTTGTGTATTATTACAATGTACATGTTGAGTTTGAGTTTTTAGACGACGAATAAGGAGAAGCCTGCGGACGACGCGAGTCTTTGCGAGTTGCTTTTCTCCTCTTCTTCGTCCGCCTCGTCGGCGTCTGTTTCTTTCAAAGAGGAAGGCGCAAAGTACACCTTGAAATTATCCACGTGAAACGCGCCCGGTTTGAGCACCAATAACGACGCGTCGAAGTGAACCGTCGCGCCTGGCGGAACGCGTCTGATGGTTTTTCGCGTTTCGCGTACCCACGCGAACGGCGACAGGCTCCTCCTTTCGCGCAGGAGTATCTCCTTCGTCCGCTGCCCCGTGCTATTATTATTCCCGTCTTCTTCTTTGTTGATGTCGAGTTGCGTCAACGAAGAGGTGATGTCAGTCGCAGTCGTCGTCCACTCTTTCCCCGCCAAGTTGTTTTTTTCGTCTTTGGTGATATCGGTGGCATCAAAAGTCACGTCCACGTGTTCTCGATGACTTGCGTTAAAGCACGTGATTGTCACCGGGACGATTGTTTTGGTACTTTGAGAGAGTGACACCACACCGTTTGGAAACATTTTCGCATCTGAGATTCTCGCCACAGCTGAAATGCTCGTTTGCGAATTTATGGCAACGTCTTCATCCTCGTCCGTCCCCACTTTTTTTAAAATTGGTGAAGCGTTTGAACCTCTCCAGATGTCACTCGCGAGGCATCGAGACGAGCCGTAGAAGGCTTTGTCTCCAACGCCCGCTGTCTGCGTTTTCCATTGTAGACTGACGCACATCTTGCGCAAAGTTGGAGCACACAGCGCTCTCGAAATGGATGCGTATTCCTCGCTTTCATCTTTCTTACTGTCGAGGGTAAGAACTGAATCGTTACCATCACTATCGCCGCGAGATAACTTAAACGTCACGTCGATCGTCTTCCCGGGTTTTAAAAGCTTTCCATCGCCTTGAAAACACGCGCTCGAGAAAAGTTTCGTCGTTTTTAGAAATTCGACTGTTTTCTCCTCCCTTCTCCTCGCGGCAAAAATCGAGTTTAACTCGAACGTTTGCGTGTTCGAGCAGTTGATTGCTCTCAGCGTACAAATCGATTCTTCTACAGACGAAAGAGATGGGACAACCTTCATCGTCAACATAATCGATCGCTTCGTCATGTACCGTTTCGAAAGCTTTGCCAACCGATACCTCAACAGTTTTGGCGCCGGAGGTTCCGGTTGATAACAAATCATGGCGCGCGATTCCTGGGTCGTCGTGTTGGCTGAGTTCATCATACGATGAGCGTTGTCTTCACCTTCGTCAAAATATGGATCATTCGTACTTTCAGACGATAGCATCGCACTATCTAAAGCTTCAAAATCTTTCGGCGATAAACAAGCCGGGTGGAACCAACACGATATGCGAACGCGTTCTTTCGGTTGAAGCGAATCTCTCACGACAAAGACGTTCCCGTATTGTTTATTAGTGTTACCTTCAACGCGGAGCACATCACTCTCGCATGGTGTAAACGCATTGGAAGGTAAACGGATGCGAATGTGCCGCGCAGTCGCATCGCTCACGTTTCGAATGATAACGTCAACTTTCGAGATGGATCCATCGAATGCCACGGCCACTGATGGGTCCGGTGAACTTCCATCGCTGCTCTCAAACGATGCCTCAAGTCTCGGTACTGTATCGACGATGTCAAAAACTAGCCGCGATTCTTCCGGGATATCTCGCACCCAAATCTTTCGAACTTTTGTAGCTTTCTCCTTCGCCGTATCCCGCCTGGATAAAGGAGCTTTAATGTCAAACGTGGCTTTACCAAGCGCGGTATTTTCTAAAGTCCACTTTATGCCGACGACGCGTAAAATTCCAGGCTTCTTCGGCGTCACGCGAAGAGTGATTTCGCTTTTTTCGTTCGGTTGCATTTCGAGATGAGCGATGGTTTCACACGCAACCGCATCGTTCGTGACATCTTTTACATCCGATCGGTCTGTAAACTCCCACTCCAACGAAACGTTGTGCAAAGTAATCGGTATTCTCAACGGATTCGAGAGCTTTGCCGTGACGGAAATGACTTCATCTTTCGCAGTTACCGATCGTTGTTCTTTCGAAATTTTCATGCTACCACCCTCGAGCCAATTGCTCGAGCGGTTATTTACACCGCCTTGTAAGTTTGGAACGACGCCAGATTTCTCCTCGATAGATTTCCACGACACATCGCCAAACGCAATCTTTGATCGCGCTGCCTGTTTGACAAAACCGGGACTCGCGCCATTCGACAGCTGTCGCTCGAGTACTGGGGATGAATAGGATGCGTTTTGGTCCGATGGTGAAGTTGTCGCCGTCATCGGTGTCGTTCTCGTTCTATCAACTATTCCAGTGCTGTATTCTTCGTCGTTGACAAACGAGACGAACACGGTGCTCACGTCCACCTCCGGCAACGGCGCTGAAACAACGTCAGATGACACAGAAGATTTCCCTTCGTTCAAATAACACGACACGACGTGTAAATATTCTCTCAAATACGTTCTCTGCGTCGTTTCTGTTCGACTGGCGTGTATTCGATCGTTGCTGCCAAACTCACTCTTTCGACCATCACTGCTACCGAGCAATCGTTGGAAGTATCGCACTGCGTCTTTGTTGTTCCCGTCGTGCGCTGCTAATCGCGCGAGAGAAAACAAACAGTGCTCTCGACACTTGTGCCACGTATTGTGGTATCCTAAAGAGGCTAAAGACAACGCGTAACATCTCGCCGCCGCACGTCGAGCGTTAACGCGCGCGTATCCATGACCAGCTAACGCGGCATGAAACGCGTGTTTCCTCAACCAAGGAAGCGATTTGGGCACTTTCCTCGTTAACGTTCTCGAAGCATCTATCTCTAAGAAATTCCTCGAAGCACGTTCGAGCAACAGCGCGGATTGCAAATCGTCAATGCCGCTGAAATTTGCCGCTTCTTTAGCGAAAGTCGTCGCTGCTTCACGAAATTTACCGCTCGCGACAAGTGAAACTGCCCTTCGAATAGAACACAAAACCATCATTTCATCTATGTAATTGAACGCATCTACGTCCAACGAAGCCGGGGTGAGTCCTCCCGCTGCTGCGGCAAGGTACTCGTCTCTTTGCTTCTTTACTTTCGCGTAACACGAAAGCGCATACTCAAACGCAGCATCCGCTTCTCTGCGCATCGCTTCGTCGTTTCCTCCCGAGCCTAAATTACTACCGCTACCGCTACTCTTCAGAGGACTTGTCAAAGTCCCGCTACTTTTGCTACTCTTTCTAATATCGTCCGCCTTTATAATCAAAGCTATTCCAGTTGCTTCGTACGCTAACGCACAACTTTTCCAGTTTTTTTCTGCTTTATAATCCGATCCAACGAGCTTGTAACTCGCGATCGCGTTATCGATGTCGCCTAAAAATAAACTCAAATCTGCCGCTTTTCGAATTTGCGATTCTTGCGAAGAGTAGACGTCTTGCTTGGAGACCATATACGACGTCGCGCTCGTACCAGCGTTGGAAAGATTAGAGTCGCTACCTTCTCGAGAGTGAGAAGGCGAGGAATTCGTCAACGGAGGAATCGGCACCGAGGTCGTCCCACTCCCGCTGCTACTCGTCCCGACCACGTTCCTACCCCAAAACGATTTGAACTGATTCTTGAATCCTTTCCTTGTGTTGAAAATCATCGCGTTTAATCCGTACAACAATCGCTCCATGTGCGGAGCGATGACTCTTTCCGTTAATCGTCTCATGAACGCATTTAACACCATTTTCTCGTATTCATTGTCGCTAAAATTTATCGTCAGCGCGCTTACTTTTTGCTCGGCAAATTTCCGTTTCACGTCCATCAACGCTCGCTCGTGCGTCTCGTTTCTCGCTCTGAAAATTTCAATTTCGTTGTCATCTATAGGTTCCGTTTTGTTCGTGTTTCCTTCTCCGCCTCCTTCTTTCGCGTCTTGTAGAACTACAAAGTGGCGAACGACGTCCGCATCCGCTCTTTGCTTGAGAAAACTCGGGGCGTATTGCATTGTCTCGCGCATCATCAACTCCAACTGATTTTGCGGTTCCGGCTCGCTCGCCGAACAGACGCAAATAACCGCGACGGGATAATCGCTCGGATTTAAGTTATGGTATCGAATAGAATCTTGTAAACCTTCGTAGTGGTTCTCAAACGCTCTCCTTGAGTGTAACACGGCGTCCTCGGCGTGATATTCCCGAAAAACAATATCCAACAGTGTTTCGTCGCGTTCGATCGACGCCAAATCAAACGTAGTACCGTACGCCGCGCCACTCTCGTTACCGCTACCGTGACTCTCCAACTCTCCGAGCGTTCTCTTTCTCAGTTGATTCACATTTTCGTTCACCTCTTCTTTCCTCTTCACCTTCCCTTCGTTGAAATCTATCACGTTCAGTCGCGCGCTCGACAAATAGTGGGACACTTGACCGTCGTTTTGGTTGTTTCGAATCGGAACGTTTCTTAAGTTATCAATCACGCGTCCATCTCGCAGCGACTTTTTCAAACGCTCGTGGAAAGAACCACCGCTCGCGTCGCCGCTCGAGCAAACTCTCTCCCGCACGGTCGGAGAAGAGACGACGATAATCGTCGCGTTTTGATCGAAGAAGCGTCTGTTCACGTGCATTTTCGTCTTCCCGACAACAACCGACGTTTTATTATTTCGCGCGCGACTTTTCCTCGCGAGAGCCGTCGCGGGTACACGACCACTCTTTTCTCTCTGCGTGTCTGTGTGTGTGTGCACGCGCTGTTCTTGTTCTTGTTGCTCGAGAATTTCTTTTCGCGCGCGAAAAACACGCGGGCGCGCTGTTTGTTGCGAGCGTGCGTGACAAACTTTGAAGAAATGTGACTCGTGGTTTGTGTGTACTCGACGCTTTGCACTTCAAAAAAAGGCGAAACGAACGCGATGAAACGAATAATGTGGATTTGCAGATTTGGAATACCTACTCGCTACTTTACTGTACATTAAGTCTTCTAAAAACAGACAAACACTTCCTCCGCGCACACGAGCGATACTAACAGACAAAACGATCGCGCGCGTGGAGCTGCGACGGTCGCGCTTTCCAACGCGCGCCGCGCGCACTTTACTTCAAATTGAACCTTCGCCATACGGCTTTAACGTCCTCGTCAACGCCGGCGTGATGACTCTCCAAATCCGTTTGCGAGCTCAACGGCGCGTCGAAAAATTCGTCGTTGTCGTCGTTGTTGGGAAGGCGAGCGTTTCTTTTCGCACTTTCGGTGAGACGTCCGGTGCGGGTGCCGAAATCACCTTCCGAGACCGGAATGGATTCCGTGGACGGTAAGGTTTGTTCGCGGAGCGTTCGAGGCGCTCGCGCGTTTACGTAGGGGTTGTCCGTACTCGCAGTATTGCGGCTACCAAAACCGAGCAAACGAACCGGCGCGTTTATGACCGATCCAACGACGTTACCGATAGCACCAACTACTCCTGCGCTATTATTATTACTACTACTACTGTTACTATTACCCATTGTTTCTCGATGAAGTATCGCCCTTTCTTCGCTGCTCAAGTTTCTCAAATCGCCCATTTCGATGGCGTGCGACCGCGGCGATTTATTGTCAGGAACGTCGTCGTCAAAGGCTTTTTCAGTGTCAGAAAACTCTTCGTCATCTTCGTCATTGAATTCATCGGTTTCGTCTTGTAATTTCATCCATCTCGAAAACTGCCTGTATCGCTTATACTTCCACAAATACACTCGAGCTAATCCGACCAAGGCGAAGAAGAGCGCGCCGACGATGATGAGACCACCAACCATGATTTTGAACATGATTTGTTCTCTCGCTTCTTTTGCACGTTCTCTGTCAAATCCAGTTCCGGGGGTCCCCGGTGCTTCCGGTGCTCTAGGAGCCGGTGGTGGCGGGGGATGTCGCGTTGCGCCAGTTGCCATGTCGAAATCCATCGCTGAGCGCAAACCGTCGCAATCCACGTTTGGTGAGATTTTGACTGTTTGCTGTTCGCTTTCGTCGTCGAATTCAAAGAGCGTGTTCCGAGCAAATATTCCACCGATTATAGACCCTCGTTTTCCGTTATCGAAAACCCCGACGCAGAACGCGTTCGCTTCGCTGGGGTGCACGAACAAATAATTTTCCGGAGGAAACTGGATGGAAAGTTCCTCCTCGTTCACTCCGACAAATGTGAGATTGAACGTGGGGAATAAATAGTTGACGTTATTCGTAGATAACGGCTGGTTTTCGTTCAAATTCCTCCAACAAACATCGTTCGGGTAGTTTGGATCGCCACCATTGATTTTGAAAAAGTTTGCACCGTGATCATTTTGCACTTTATCTTCAATCTCCGATATGAAGGGTATAAAGATGTCTTCGTGTAAATACGTGTACGTCGTTCCAGAATCGAGAACGGTCCCGTACCCGGATCGAAACGAATCAATTAGATCCGCCCCGTTCGTTCTTTTAAGCTCTGTATTTCTAACAAACATTCGAGTGACGTCAACGTTGTAATATTGAGCTTTCGACCCTTTGACTAACTTGACCGTTCTCGTGTTCGTTTTTCGCGTCACAAAGTTTGCGTAGTGCTGTTCCGGCAACTTACCTAAACTCAAAACGCCGCCGCCTTCGAATGATCCTAAACACAAACCAAACGTTCCATCGTACGACCCAGGCGGGTACGCTTTCTTCTTCAACTGTCGGTGTAAAGCAGCATCGGTTCTACCCAGCGCAATCATACCGTTCGCCTTTTGCGTCCTCAACATGTTCGTCTCGAGCGTGTTGCATCCGAAATGAATCCTCGGCGTCCCTAAACTCCCTCCGACGTCGATGACGTCGCTCACCACGTGCCCGCCGACTTGCGACTCCTCCGAAAACTGCTCGTCGTACTCGCACAGTCCACTCGAACGACACCCGCCAAAAATACACCCAGATCCACACGGCACGCGTTCGTAAGAGCTCGATTTCGCGGCGTCGTACGGCGCGTTCGACCCGTGTTGGCCGCACGAAACGCACGGGTAACACGTCACGAACGTATACGTCGACCCGGTATCCACGATGACTTCAAACTGTTGACCGGGAGTACCAATTGTCAGAGTGGCGTAAAAATACCCCGTATCTCTCGCTTTCCCGTTCAGTTCTATACCCGCGGAGGAGCTTTGTTTCAAACCTCTCCTTCTTTCCACTTTTCTCGTTCCGCTTCTCGTACTTCTTATTATTGTTCTGCTACCGTTGGTTTGGTTTCCATCCTCCTCGTCATCAAAATCTTCTTCTTCTTCTTCTCGAAACGACAAATCAATCTTCCTGTGCTTCAGAGAAAAGTGCCGCGCGCGACCGAGACTCGTAACAACGGCATCGCTACTACTGCTCTCGTCGTCAAACCTTTGTCGTTGCTGCCGTTCTACGGGAAGATTCTTTCCAAGAAGCGCCGCTTCGGAGGAAGAGCTTGAAGATATTTCCTGGTCGTCGAAGACGTTTCCAAAAACAACGCGCTGCTTTCCTGCGACGAAGACCCCGAACGCGACGCCGAAAACGAGAACGAGAAGGTGCGAAAAGGAGAGGAACGCGATGCCGCCGCGAAGAGAAGAAGGAGAAGACAAAGAAAACGGCGTTGGATGCGCGCCTCGACGACGACGACGCGTCGTCGTCATGACGCGTTTTTTTTTGTGGGAAAAAAATTGGAAATTTTCGTTATAAATGATGTTGAGAAGAAGACTCTTCGCGGCGTCGTCTTCTTCGCTGACGACGTCTCCATCGTTCGGGAGAGCAGCATACGCATCATCGTCGGCTTCATCATCGGCAGCAGCAACGACGACGTCTCAGATGATGATGATGATGATGATGATGCGTCGACTGACGACGATGGGAAAACCAAATTGGAAACTCTCGTCGGCGACGAGGTTGTTCGCGGCGGCAGCGAGCGACAAAAGCGACGACGACGGTTCGCGAGAAGAGCAGAAGCAATCGCCCTCGTCCTCCGACAAGAAGAAGAAGAAGAAGAAGAAGAAGGAAAATAATAACGCTTCTTCGACGAGAACGGCGAAGGGAGGCACGACAACCGCGGTGAAGACGTTGTTCTCCGCGGAGGAAATTTTGGAAAAGAGAAGGTTGGAGCGGCAACGAACGCCGCTGAGCGAAGCGCGGTTGGAACATCTGAACAAACACTCGGCAAAAGCGCTCGCGAAAAAGAGCGAGGGCGGGATGAAACAATCTCGCGGGAAGACGAGAAGGGGAAAAGCGAGAGGAGAGACGATGGACGAGTCTCTCGAAGAGGAGGAGATGAGAATGAAAAAAGGAGCGCATCCCGGGGCGGAGGCGTTTTTCAAAGACTACTCGCCGGCGATTGAAAACGAGGCGAAAATTTTAGGCGTGTCACCGCATTTAATTAGAGGCCGGAGGTATTTCTCCGCGTTACCGCCCGGGTCAAAACGAGTGATTCCTCGAGAGGTGTGGAAAATTTGCGAGCGGCTCTCTGGGCGAGGGTATAAAGCGTACATTGTCGGCGGCGCCGTGAGAGATTTGCTGCAAGGCGCGAAACCGAGAGATTTCGACGTGATGACGAATGCAAAATATAAGGACATACAACAAGTGTTTGGATGGAAGCGAGTGAGAGTAGTTGGACGACGGTTTAAAGTCGCACACGTGAGAACTGGACCAGAGCATGGAGGAAGGCCATACGTGGAGGTGTCCAGTTGTACGGAAGGCGATGAAGAGAACGACGAGAAGGAGGATGCGGAGAACGACGAGGACGAAGATGGAGAGTACGACCCAAGTTGGCAAAGTCCCTCGAGAATGTATTTACGAAAAGACGCGCATAAGCGCGATTTTACCGTCAATGGTATGGCGTACGAGTTATTGAAAAATGTGTTGCACGATTACGTGGACGGTTTTGAGGATTCGCGCGAAAACATCGTTCGATCGATTGGAAAACCGCACGTGGCGTTTAAAGAGGATCCGGCGAGAATTTTGAGAGCTATTCGCGTTAGCGCAAAACGTAACATGGAACCCACCAAAGAAGTTCGCGCGACCATGCGCGCGTATGCGCCTTTACTGAACGAGTTGAATCGAGAGAGGAAGATGTTGGAAACGCGCGCGTGTTTAGCAAGAGGCTATTCGAAAATTGGCATGAAGATGCTGTGGATGAGTTCAACTTTGGACGTGTTGATGCCAACCGTGGCGAGTTTCATCAAAGAAAGAGGTGGAAAGAAACGCACGATGTTAGAGTTTCAAAAAACTGGATTCGACCTCGTGTTAGACGAGAAGAGTTGGGACGAGGAGAAGAAAGAGTTTCGAACAATTTTCATGAATAGCATCGGAGTCTCAGACGACGTTTCCAACGACGACGTCGCGAACGACGTTGATTTGGAAGGCAACGAAGTAAAAGCATCGTTGAAAAAAAAGCAAGTTCCAAGTGGCGTCACTGCCGGTGGCCTGTTTAAATTATTGGAACGTCTCGATGGGTACGTTGAAAAAGACGTAAAATTGACCGAAGAAGGCATCAGCGCAGAGTTTCTCGTCGCTACGCTTGCGACGCCAATCGCTTTGTTCTATTCTGGTTTAAAAACCGTTCCAAAATACTCGACGAGGAAACGCGAAGTTGAAATACTAACGAAGAAATCTTCGCGAGGAGGAAAAAAGACAAAAACAGTCACGGAAATCAATCCAGCGTGGTTGCGATGGACCGCAGCGTGCGAGAGAGTTTTGCGAGAACTCTCCGAAGTCGATGGCCTGATATTGAGTTTGGGAAGACGAAGTAACACGCAAGGCTGGAGAACGTATCAGATGATGACGAGAAATTTTATGAACAAATCTTCTTCTTCTTCTTCTTCTTCTTCTTCTTCTTCCGCTTTTTCCAATCAGATTGAATTGGATGGTGACGAAGAGGAAGACGACGACTTGGAAGACGCATACGAAGATTTGATTGATTACAAAGACGAACTCAGCGGTAAGAAACACGAAGAGTGGCAAGCTCTGGTGGAAATTGTGCACGAGACGTTCGGCGTTCCGGAAACTGACTTCGAAGAGGACATTTGAAAATTGTTGTTTCTTGATGATAAATAGGTAGAATGAGTAGTTAGAATGTTTAGAATGTTTGTAGTTTTGATACAATAGTTAATTTAATCGCGCTCTATTTCTAATGCGTGCGTGTATATGATCACTTTCTTTAAAATTTGTCGTTCCCAGCTTCATGCCTTTTCTCTTCACCATCCCCAGAAGCTCTCTCTTCTCTGGAGTAAGAGATCTCACCCGGTTTTGATCGCGCCTTCATCTCGTACTCGCAGTCTTCTACGCGTAAAAACACGTGATAATGCGGCACGTCCACCGAACAGTTATCGTTCATGTCGTAATTCCACTCGACGACGTCTCGCCTGTGTTTCATCAAGTACTCGTGCACCCACTCTTGAATCTCTTCGCCTTTCATCTCCTCTCTGCTCCACAGAGTCCAATGCGAGACACCCGGGGGACAATCGTACGGGAACATGTTCTCTTCCAACACGACTTTAATCTCCGGGTCGTTTTGAAACACCGTCTTCTCGATGTGGTCCTCTACGCCGTAATACCCACCTAGTTCGTCTAGTTTCGCCACGTGCTCTCTTTTCTTCGCCGTCATTTCTTCCGAGCGCATCCAATACTCCAGGCGTAACGTGCACTGCGGTTCTTTCCTATTTCCTAAAGCCGTCGAAAAAGAAGAAGAAGAAGAAGAAAAAGAAGAGGAAGAAAGCTTCTTGGACGACATCGAATCCCACCGAGTTCGTTTACTTTTCTTCTTCTCCTCTCCTCCTTTCTGCACAAAATCAGACGAGCTCGACGAGCTCGACGGCGACGACGAAGAGTTGTTCGCCTTCGCGCCGTTCTTCTTCTCGTCGAGGAGGACGTCCCTACTCTCATCACCTTCCCTCTTCCTCTTAAACGACGACGCTCTTTTCTCGAAAAGCCTCGTTGACGACGGCGTCGTTCCGTTCGAAGAAATCTTCTTCCCCGCACCGTCGTCGTCGACGACCAACGCCTCGGAGACGACTCTTCCCATCCGCCCATCCTCCTCGCCACCGCCGCCCGCGAGGACAATCATCACCGCGTCTTCTTCTTCTTCTTCTTCTGCTAATGCTGCTGCTTTCGCCGGAGAAAAGATCATCGTATCGGTGACTCTCTCTTCTTTCTCGCCAAAAAAGTGCGCCGCGAATGGGACTTTTTTCCTCCATCAGAGGCGTTACTTTCAAAAATTGACCAAAACCCTAAACAATTCCAAACCCTAAACAATTAGTAGAAAAACACGTTTTTCCCCAAGCCGCACATCGTTACTTTTAGATACCCGCCGCGCGCGCTGCTTCCAAAAGGACAAAGAAAGAAGACGCGTGTGGAGATACGCGCGACGAAGAAGAAGGAGAAACACCAGCAGTTCGCGCGCTCTCTCTCGCTGTGTTTTTTTAGAGAGATAAGAGAAAAGAAGGCGGAGGGATATATAAAAAATGGCGTACGGAGTGATGACGGGAGACGCCGCGGCCCCAGCGGCGGTGACGACGGTGAATGAACGTTCGGTCCTCTTGCAATCGTCCTCCTTCTCCTCCTCCTCCGAGAACGAGCGAGGAGAACAACAACAACAACAACAACACCGAAACCCGTCCTCTCTGTTGCAAAAGATCGCGAGAGCGAGGAAACAGATCAACGTGCCATCCGCCATCGGTGGGTTCGCGATTGGCGTGAAATTCGGCTTTGTCCTCCTGTTGACGGTTTTAGTCTTGATGCCGAGGGAGAACTTCGAGACTCTGAGAACCAATCTCGGGGAGTTTTTACCGATGGGTTTGAGCGAAAGATTAGTCGCGCCGGAAAGTTCGTACAAGAGAGAACACGGGTCGGTGGCGCACTTGGGGTCCGCGAAGCCGCTGGCGGGCAACTGGAACCCGAACAGCAAGGCGACCGAGAAGAGAGCGGTGAAGTATCCGAGGAAGGATTTGACTCCGAAGCCGACCGCGAAGAAGAGAGTGGAGGAGGAGGAGGAGGAGGAAAAGAAGAAAAAAAGTAGTAGCAAATCATCACGAAAGGAAGACGAGGAAAAGAATTCTTCTTCTTCTTCTTCGTCTTCGAAGCACTCGAAGAAAGGGGGCGAGCGCCCGAGAGAGTACGACGACGCGAATGCGCGCGCGCGAGGCAGCGGCAAAAATGACGAAGACGAATCAGAGTCACCAAAGATGGGTAAAAGAGAAGAAGACGAAGAACGCGGTCACGGTAACAAGAACGATTGGTACAACGGAGCGGAGCCGATTCCGCACCTCATCGACCACTTGGAGGCGCACGATTTGAAGCCGTCGGACAAAGACTTGAGAATTTTGACCATCGCGAACGCCGCGTATTGGCCGTTGGCGGAGATCATGTTAGACTCTGCGAAAAGGCACGCTCCAGAAATTGCCAATAGATTAACATTCATTCTTTCGGACGAAAAATCCGTGAAGCAGTGTAAGGATCGCGTGACGAAGAGTTGCCAACACACGTGCTTCTTCGATCACGAGATGGAAGATATGTTGGGCAAGTACACTAACGACGAAGGGTCGTACAAATCGGCGTACGATTCCAACTTTGGCGTGAGATTACGCCAATTGTGGACGTGGAGAAAAGTTAAAGCGGTGAAGACGTTGGTTGATGCCGGGTACGCGGCGATGTTTGTGGACGCGTCGACGGTGTTCTTAAGAGACATGCGTGAAGACGTATTGCACGAATTATTCGATCACGAAGCCGCATTGGTCACGTTGAGTGACTTTGGTGGCGCGACCGAGCAACACGCGATAAATACTGGCTTGATTGCCGCGACGCCGGCGAACAAAGACGCGGCTCGCATCTTGCGCACTTGGTTGAAACGCGAAGATCCGGAAGACAAAGACAACACGGAACAAGGCGTTTTGACGTGGGAGATCGCTCCGAAAGAAAGAGAAAACGGGGTGATTATCAAGACGTTGACGCAAGTGCAAGCGCCAAACTACGTGACGTACGACTTCAAGTCGCACTTGAACGGTAACGGCGGCGGTAAGTTGGGTAAGGATGAAAAGCGCGACGAGGGAAAACAACAACACGTCGCTGGTCTCGTGCACGCCGCGTATTGCGGTTGCGTAGACGCGAAAGAATCGTTCATGTCTAGAGTGTACGAAGAGTCCAAAATGTCCGCGAAAGAACTCGGCGAGCGCGGTTTGAGGCCAGAAAAAATTGAAGAGAAGGATTGCGACGTGTACGACAGAAAGAAATTTTTGAACACGGGCAGAGCCCCTTGGGATTGAAAAAAATAGATAGAATACCACCTTGAAAGAAGTCAAAATGTACCACTATATGATATTAAAACAAAAATGTATTTTTACACGACGTTACTGACCGGCGTTCCTTCCCACTTCAAATACTTCACGTTCACGTCCAAAGCTTTCGCTCTCCTCGCGGCAGGAGTCACAATCTCGTCCAACTTTGCGATGGTTTCTGCTGTCACTTCGACTACTTGGCCGACGACAACATTCACCGGAGTCTCGTTTTCGATTGGGTTTGTGTTTGTTCCTGCATCGGCTATGGCCGCATCTTCTTGTTGGTGTTGGTGTTGCTGCTGCTGCTGCTGCTGCTGCTGTCCATCGCCTTTACTTTTGCGCTTCAAAATTTGCGCTTGTTCGAGCACTAAAATGACGTCCTGCGTGGCCAGATGCGTGAGCTTGGAAATCTTTGAAACCGTAATCACGGTGCCAATTTCAAGCGACTTCAACAACTCGCTGATCACGTCACCCCAATATGCGGAGTAACTCATCAGACCTAAATCCGATAGCGGTTTTTCTGGCGTTCCAACCCAGCTTTCTCGTTTCGTCAATTCGTACGAAAACGCAATGAGAAATCTACCGTAGCCTTTACGCTGGTAAGGAGGCAACGTCAATATGCACGCTAAATTATGCCCTGTCTGCGACCCATTTTTATCTTTCGAAAAGTACCCGACAACTCTGTGTTTCTTATCTTCGCCTTTTTCGCACAAGGTGTAGAAAAGCATCTGCGAAACGTCGTGATAAAGCGTCTTGTGATCGAGGAAGAGTTTTGCCAACAGACATAAGTTTTGGCAATATGTCGCCGCTCGCGCGCCGTCGACTTCAAACACCGACAATTCAGGACGCACGATCTCTTCAATAACTCTGCTTTCTTCTCCATTTTCACCAGGGACCGTTCTCTTTTCGATTTCTGCGGGATGTCTATAAATTTCGTTCCCGGGCGGGTGCGTCAACGGGCAACACTTTTTATGTTTCACGAGCGTCTTGCGTCTTTTGCAATACTTCAGACAAAACTCGCAAACAAACAATCGATTATCGCTGGTGAACTCCTCTGGGTATGGCGCTCGATACCAGCAGTCGACTTCAAACGCGCCTAACTGGAGAACGTCGACGTTCTTTGCATTTTTTACGATGGCCGCCGCCACGTCGTGTTGGTGTTGCTGCGTCTCCTTCTTCGTTCCTTTTTTCTCTTTCGGTTTTCCTCCTTTCGTTTTGTTGTTGTTGATGTTATTTGCGGTCGTTTTCTTTTGATTCGCAGCTGTGGTTGTCGTTTTATCGTTGTTATTATTTTCTGCGTCCACATCGACGACTTCGTTTGGTGGTTCTACTATGACTTCTGGCGGAGTCGACCCGTTGTCGTCGTCGTCGTCGTCGTCGTCGTTTCCAACCACCGCGGCAGTTAAAACGGTTGTTTTCGTCGTTCTATTATTCTTGGCGCTCGGCGACGTGGCTTCTACGATCCCGTCTTCTTCTGCGACGACGCCGGTGGCAGTGATGATGTTACCGCTACTCTTCGCTTTCTTGTTACTATTGCTACTCGTTTTGTTTTTGCTCGATGTGCGTGGATGGCTCTCCGAACCGTCGCCACCTTTACTCGCGTTCGCGCCATCGCCATTACTCGGTCCCGCGTTTTCATTCGTCCTTCTTCGCTTTGCACCTCCTTCATCGTCGGCATCTTTTTCGCTTTCCTCTCCCGCGTCGGTCACGACCACTCCGCCTTTTTCACCGTTCGCGTCTACCATACCTCGCTCTTCCTCTCCTTCATCGCTCCTTTTCTTCTTCATCGTCGCTTTCTCCTCTAGAATCTCCATCGCTCCTTCTTCATCTTCCTCCTCTTCTTCGCTCAAGTGCTCGTTCGATCCGTCGTCTTCTTCCTTCAACGGTCGCATCTTACTCGCGTCCAACCACGCATCCATCCGGTTCGAGTACCCTTCGTAACTGCAATAATACCGCTTAATCTGAACAAACCCGCCCCCATTCTTCGCATCTCTCTCTTTCTTCGTCGTCTCGTGTATCACTCGCGCGGGTAAGTACTTGTTCGACTGAAACCACGACGCATACGCAGAGACTCGATCGCCGACTTCGTACCGCGCGTCGCGCCACTTCGCCAACTCTTCCTCGTCCGCTTCTTCCGATTCCGATTCCGAATCTTCTTCTTCTTCGGATTCTTCTTCTTCGGACTCTTCTTCTTCTTCTTCTCCGGTAATCGTCGGTTTCTCCTCCTCTCCCTCCTTTCCTCGCTCTTTTTCTTCCTCCTCTTCTTTTTCGGCGGTCATCGTTTCTTCTGCCACACGGACTGACTCTCGGAAGAAAATTTGGATACACACCTTTTCCTCGCGCTTTCGTTCCGCGAGAAGAAAAAGGTTTTAACGCTGCTCTCTCTCTCTGTCTCTCTCTCACACACGCACACGCCGCGCGCCTTTTACCTGCTCGACGCGGAGATTGAGGTGCTCTTTTTCTTTATCTCTCTTTCTCTCTCTCTCTGTGTGTGTGTGTGCGCGCGTGTTTGGTGCGTTTTCTCGCGCAGGAGCGCCTTCTGTTTTTGACGCTTTATTAATTTCCCCCGTCTACGAGTAGCTGAAGAAGTTCTTCACTTTTCAACAAATACGCGTACAAAAAATGTCGTCCTCCTCTTCCTCCTCTCCATCGACAGAAAACGAAACGACGGAGACGAATGGAAACGATATTTCCGCGCACGTTTCCATCGTCAGAGACGGGCGCGTGACGTCGCCGCCGTGGACGATCGTCGAAACTTCTTCTTCTTTCGCGGCGGCAGCAGCAGCGGCGGTCGAAGAAGAAGAAGAAAAAGACGACGACTTTGTCTTTGCGTTTTCGCTCGCGCCCGGCGGGTTGGGGCGTTTGACCATCGTCAACGCGTTCGGGTGGAGTTACGCGTTGTCGTCTGTGAACGGAGAGGTTGATTTGCGTTATTTTCTCGACGTGCGCGCGGTCGCGTCGAGCAGCGCCGTCGCGGTTTCCGTGCAAAACCACACGTATCGAGCAAAAGTTGGGTTTTTGGCGTTGTCCTCTTCTTCTTTTTCGTCCGAGGAGGAAGGAAATAGCACTACGACTGGAAATCCGACGACGACGTCATCAATGACGACGAGCGGTTTCGGTGAGTATTCCTTCCCGCTGCAAAGAGCCGCAGACGCTGGATTGGTGAATTTTAACGCGGTGTCGTTCGCGGACGAGAGTAACGTTGGCGGCAACGTCCAGGTGAGAAGCGTGCGGTTGAGAGCGAGTTCGTCCGGCGAAGACGAAGGAGACGGACCGACGCCGATGCGGGGGACGTTCGCGACGACAAACCAAGCAGAAGGGGGAGCACTTTTACTGCCGGCGTTTGAAGATGCGATTGTCGAAAACGTCGGGAATGAAACTGGTGTTATTGGTGGTGAAGAGAAAGTCACGTTTCTTTTCGACGCCAAAGATGAAGACAGCGAGAAAGCGCTGATTATTGGAGTCAGCGTCACTTGCACTTTGTTGCTCGTAGTACTCGTCGTCGTGGGCTATATCGCCAAGAAACGGATAAAAAAGGGTAAACATTTTACGGATAGAAGTGAAATAGCGAGCGAAGACCGCGCACACCAGTGGGTGCAACATCTCGAGAGGTTGCATTCGAAATCATCTCTGGGCGGCGAGAGCGCCGCGTTCGACGCGACGACAACGACGACGACGCATTCGAGACCATTCACGCCTCTGTCTTGGAAGGCATCTCGCAGCAAACGAAGAAGTAGCGGTGAAGGTGGTAATATTGACGAGCTCGAAAACGAAACGGTGGTACACATAAGCGGAGAAATCGACAATGATGAAAAGAAAAAAGAGAAGAAGACGAATAAAGAGAAATCATCCGAGGCGAGACGACTCATGGCTCCTGCGTCCGCAAAGAAGCCGCCATCGACGTTAGAGATTCCGGTTCAAGAGGATGTAGTTCGTCGCGCGTCTACTAAACCTCCAAAATCAAACGTTTCTTCGTCTTTACCGACAACGGAAGAATCACCAAGAGGAGGAATAGACCGTTTACAGTTACTGCGAAGAAGTACGAAAGATACGACGCCGGCGCATTCGCCTGCAATTTCGCGGCAAAACTCGTTGCTCAATTCCATCGACGGAGACATGGGAAATGCTGTGGAAGCGAGAATTTCACTCGATGCACTCGCCAAAGAGATTCAAAACTTACAAGAAAGCATACAAAACGATACAAACTCGAGTAAATCTAGGTCCAGGTCCAGATCCAGGTCGTCGTCGTCGTCGTCGTCGTCGTCCAAGCTCGAACTAACTCCAGAGAAAGAAGACGAGGTTCCATTTGAAAACTTAACTGAAGTCGAACTCGAGAAGGACGTTCGAATTTACGAACGTCTCGGAGGAGGCGCGTACGGTACAGTCTATCGTGGCAAATTTCGCGAACGCGAAGTCGCCATAAAGACGCTTCGAGTGAACGCGTTGCCTACGGCAACATCTGCCTCGACTATCACGCCCACGCCTTCCAACGACGAAGAGGTCAGCGAAGATATCAAAATGTTAAAGTCCGAGGTTGAAATACTTCGTCTCGCAAAGCACGAGAACATCGTGTCCGTATTTGCCGCGTGTTTTACGCCCATACACAAAGCGTTACTCATCGTTCAACTCGTTCATGGAGGCTCGCTCCACGAAATGTTGCATCGCGAAAACAACGAAAGCGTAAAACTGTCCGGTAGTCTGTTGAAAACAATCCTATTGGATGTCGCGAAAGCGATGGAGTATTTGCACGGTTTGACGCCAAGGAAGATATTACACCGCGACTTAAAACCCCAAAATGTTCTTGTTGAGGCAAAAGTGGTTTCTGATGTGCCCGAAAAGAGGCGAAAGCGGAGAGGCGACGATGACGATATTTTTTCAGATAATATTGACGATGGCGATACCGTGCCGACTTTAAAATACAAGGCGTACGTTTGCGACTTTGGTATTTCTCGTTTGCTCCCGTTGATGGCAAACACCCTGAAAACGAGCACTTCGCACACCAACGCGGGAACTTCGAATTACATGGCACCAGAATTGTTTACCAACGACTACCCGTGTTCGACGAAAGTAGATGTTTTCTCGTTCGGCAACATCGTCTACGAATGCGCAACCGGTCGCATTCCTTTCGAGAAGGAATGTCACTGGCGCATCGCGTTTCTCGTCGGAGGAGATAAGCGAGCTGAAATTTTGCCAGAAGATGAAGTTCGCGGGGATGTTTGTGAATTGATAAAAACGTGCTGGAAAACAGACCCGGAAGAGCGGCCAAGCTTTGCAGAGATCGTACAAACAATCGCGCGCTTTCCCGCCAAGAAGAATTTTGACGAGACGAAGGAAGAATAATAAAACAGAAAGAAGATTCTCCTTCTTTTCCTACTACTGCTGCTGCTACTACTACTACTACTATTTACGACTGATTTGACAATTTTTCAATTGTAAACTACAACCGATACGCTATGATATGTTCTACTGTTATATTTCGCTGCGCTTTTCCTTTTCCTCCTTTCACTCTGCTACCTATTCTTCCTCCTCGTCATCATCTTCGACCGTCGTATTCCCGGTCTCTTCGATGTCCCTAATCCAGTCGCTCATGTACACGCACTTCTCTGGCGATATCAAACCGCCCGGCGTGCAATCCTCGACGAGTGTACAAATACCGCACGGCACGTAACTCAAAGGCGTGACTATGTTGCTTTTCCACTTGGAAGGCACGTAGTACGTTTCTGTGAAATCGTCTTCGTCTTCGTCGATTTCAATCGTCGTCTCTTCGCTTTCGTTTCCACCTCCACCTTTTCTCTTTTGGTGCTGCTTCTTGTTGTTGGTAGCACTTGCGCTACCTTTCTTACTCTCCGTCGTTGTCTTCTTTTGTTTCTTACTATTCTTCTTCTTGTTCGCCGATCCTTTCTTTCGTTTCCTCGTCGCGTTGTCTTCATCCTCTTCTTCTTCGCTGTCTTCTTCATCTTCTTCGTCATCCTCTTCTTCGTCGGACTCGTACATCAACATTCCCTCCGCATTACCCCTTCGATTCTTCTTGCTATCATCGATAAAATCATCCTCATACTCGTCCATTTTCTGCTTTCTTCTATCCTCGGGCGTGATCATGTCCACATCCCCGTCATAAATCAACGTGTCCACGATCTGTTTCACGTCTTCTTTCCTTAAATTCACGTTGGACACTTTACTCTCCACGATGTAGTCGTAAACGTCCTGTAACGTTACCCTCTTCTTGTACCTGATAAAGTTCAAGCATTGCGTTCGCATAACTTCCACGAATTCACCATCAAACTCTTGATCGGTAAACCAAGCTCCACCGGTGATCTCCCTCGACGGTTCTAAATCGAACTTCATGTAAACCTTTCGATTTTGCTGCGCGACGTGCTTCACGCTTTTAATCAATTGCCTCCCCTCTAACGTTTTAAAAATCTTCGTGACTTTTGCCTGCGGTAAGTTGGACTTTTGTTTAACCTCTTTCGTCCACATCCCGTTATTCCCGGCCGTTTCTATGATTTGCAACACCAACCGGTCTTCGCTCGTTAACCCTTGTTTCTTTCGCATCTCTTCCTCGCTGTTTCTCGTGAAGTAGCAAATTCCATTCTCGCCTCCCGTGTGCAGCATGATTTGTTCTTTTTCCAGAAGTTTGTTGATGGTTTCCAATCGCATGTTCATGGTCAACGAATCCGGCAAAGCCTTCGCCAGCTCTTCGTCGTTGATGCCTTGGTTGTTGTTGTGCGAGGAAATCGCGTCGAGGACGAGCGCGAGATTTTTGTCCCCGCCGGCGCCATCTGGCTCATCTCCTCTCCTCGCCGACGCAGCGGTGGCCACTCCACCACCACCACCACCTCCTCCTCCTCCTCTTCTCGATGCTCCTCCTCCCGCCATCTTTCGTTTCACAATCGATGATGGTGATGATGATGATTCAGGGAACAAAAACGAGAGAGAAAGAGAGAAAAAAAATGAAGAGAGACCCCCAAACAAAAAGCAGAGAGTTGTGTTTTTTCCCGTTTCGTTGTTGTTTTCTGAACGAAAACAGTTGAGACGGCGGAAAAAAGGGAAAAAGGAGAGAGAGAGAGTACACTCTGTGGACTCTTCTCGGGAGGAGGAGTGTGTAGTCGACTTTTCTTCTCTCGAAGAGAAAAGGGCAAAAAAAAAAGATCTCATTTAAAACTGTGGGGAAAGTAATCCCCTCTAGAACCCTAAATAAAGCGATTTAGTGAGCGCAAAGAAAATAAAAACAATCCGAAGAAACGAAAACTTATTAAGCGTAGAATTTCGAAACGCGTGCGGCATATTTGCACTCGTGTTTACGTACGACACAAGATTTATTAAAATAAACGCATAATAACAATGTCTTTTGCATCTACCATCGCAAACAGAGCCGTTTTGTCGGCCACCGCGACTCGCGCGCAAGTCAAGTCTTCCAACAGACGATCTTTGATTGTCAAGGCGGAAGGTGAAGTCGCGGAAACGGAAAAGCCAGCTGCCCCGGCGGTACGTTCTTTCTCTCTCTCTCTCTCTTTTCGTTTAAAAAAAATGCAGATCGTTCGGTGAAAACGATTGTTTTTTTTTGCCGCGCGCGCACATCGAATGTCATGGTGCACGAATCTGCGTCTCGACGGTCGTTCGAGACGTCGGAACGGTGTCGTTGCGCGTCGATTCCGACTCGGAAAAATTCGAATCGGTTTTTTGTGCTCTTTTTTTTTGATACGCAACCGGAGATACGGTTGATATCTGGGGAAATCTTAGAGATTTGCTTCCGGTTCCCGAGGTTGTATTTTGACGCTTTTGGACGAGCGAACGGCACGAACAGTTGCGCCGAGCCTCATAGAATGCGTTGGAGTCCTTTCGAGGACGAAAAGATGCGCGCGAGCGCGCGCGAAGAGAAAAAAATAGGAAACGCGATCAGATGACTAACCTCTCTTTTCCCTCTCTCTTTTCTCGAAATCGCATCACCAACAGAAGGTTGCCAGAAACACGGACGACCTCGCACCGTTGTACATGTTGGGCGTCTCCGACCAATCCTTGTCCTACTTGGACGGCTCCTTGCCGGGTGACTACGGTTTTGATCCGCTCGGTTTGTCCGATCCGGAAGGCGCCGGCGGTTTCATTAACCCGGCGTGGTTGGCGTACGCCGAGGTTATCCACGGCAGATGGGCCATGCTTGGCGTTGCCGGCGCGACTGCCCCGGAAACGATGAAGGGTTTCATCCCGGACTCCACCGCGGTTGTTTGGTTTAAGAACGGTATCATCCCGGCGCAAGGCTCCTACGACTTCTGGGCGCCGCCGACGGCGTTGTTCTGGGTCATGGTGTGCTTGATGAACTTTGTCGAAATCAACAGATTGACTGAATACGCCAACCCGGGCTTCAGAACGAAGCAATCCTTGGCTGGCTTGGAAAAGGGCATGGGCGGCACCGGCAACCCGGCGTACCCGGGCGGCTCGTTCAACCCGATGGGCATGGGTAAGAACGACATGGAGACGATGAAGGTGAAGGAGATCAAAAACGGCAGATTGGCGATGATGGCGTTTTTCGGTATCATGGTGCAAGCGATCATCACCGGCGAAGGGCCAGTGAAGAACTTGACGGATCACGTCACCGATCCGTTCGGGCACAACTTGTTGACCAACTTCGCGAACGTCGGCGGCGTGTCTCCGTTCTAATTTGATATTTGAGAAGATTAAATTGTTATTAGAAAGAAAGAAAGAAGAAGAGGGAGAAAGAAAAAAGAATTTTGTAAAAATGAAAGAGAGAGAGAGAGAGAGAGAAGATGAAGAAGTTGGTGAGGCATTGGAGACATTGGATGTGTTAGAAACGCGCGAGCGTGTGCTCGAGTAGTTTTACTAGGAAACGAAGGGGCGTCGCGTTCGCGCTTGCAAAAGCTTAAACTGTTTTATAATAATCAAAAAATATTGAAACGGAATAACTTAACTTTAACAAGAAATATTCTTCTTCCTCTCCATTTAGCCCAGCCCTCTTCTCCTGAGCTTTTCTCGCGTGCGCTTCGATAGCATTTGAGCTTGGAGCGGCGTCGAGAGATGTGAAATCAAACTTGCCGCCGCTTTAGTTTTCCAGTCTCTGGGCGCTTCCTCTTCTTCGCCAAGCGAAGAAAGCAAAATACGCAACATCTCTTCCAGCATCCACGTTTCGATACATTTTGCTTTAAAAAGAGTCTCTGCGATGCACTCACCGCGCTCATCTGATTCAAACACAAACTTTAGCATCGTTTCCCTTTTGTCTTCCTTTGTTTCAAAGTCTCGCCACGCGCGGTTGAAGCGGTCAAACGTCTTGATCTCGGAACAAAATAAGCGCAAGTTTTCCTCCGTGTTCGTCCTTTCGTTCACGTCTGATCGTAAACTCGGTAAGGACGTACTCAATGATGAACGCATCTCGATAGCGCTATCGTCGCTTCCGCATCTCTCGCTTTCATCGCGATCTGCCCTTCCTTTCGCCTTCTCGTTTTCTTCTTCTTCTCCTTCTCCTCTTCCCAAGCTCCCGTCCAAAACAACTCTCGTCCACTCTGCTCTTTTCATCGGTTTCAAGTGCGCGTAACGCGACAGCTTTTGCCACTCCTCGTACGAAAGGTTCGGGTTTCTTTGCAGAATATCTTTCTTCGCGGCGTTGAGGTGACGCTGGCGGTATTTCTCGGTCGCCTCTCGACGAAGTCGAGCTGTTTTCATCTTTTGACGCGTATTTTTTTTTCTTATGCGAGAAGATGTTTCTTCAAACACAAAGAGCGTTTTGAATATATAAACACACACGTCAATCATGGCGCGGCGCTCTTCCACCGCGAGAGCGAAAGCGCGATTGATTCTAGCCCTTCTGGCCCTCTTGGTGATTTTGATAGTGTTTCGAGACCGATCTTCTTCTTCCTCGTCGACGACGACGACGACGAGGACATTCGGAGGAGAAGGGACGACGATGGAGAAGGATTTCTCGATTGGAAATCGAGACGAACTTCATCAACAACAACCTGAGGTCCGAGGCCACGGGATGTCTCGCGACCGATACAAGGACTCACACATCACCATGGCGCAGAAACTGTTGCTGCAAAAACCACCGAAACCGTTTCATCCGAGGTGCTTCGATGCGCCGAAGCCGTGGAGGCCTTTAGAGGAGATCGAAGAGTGGAAGAAGAGAAGGAGTTTTGTTAGGAGAAGGAAAGCGTTGAATAGCATCGATAGAACGAATGTGGTGGGATTAGGAGAAGCAGAGCACGAGGGAGCGAACGAGACGGAAACAAACGACGAAGAAAAACTGCGGAGGAGGCATTTGTTGACGTTCAAAGCGGCTGGGATGGGTGGAAAGTTTGGCCCGAGCTGTTCGCCTCGCGCGCCGTTGAAAGCTCGTCAAGCGTGCGCAGAACAACGTGCTTTAAAGAGATGTTCGGAAGAATCAAAGGTGACAAAAAAGAAAGTTGATCAATTATCCGATGCAGAGAAAAAGTTGAAGAAGTGTTTGGTAGATTTGAAATCGTGCGAGGCGACGAGGGACGAGTTGAGGAAGGTGGCCATAGAGTTCAGCGGGATTCAAACGTTAGCGCTTGGAAGCCCAAATTGTTTCGTGCACTCAAAAGGCGGAAGTAACAAGTGTTTACCACTGGTGAAGAACGAGGAGACTGGGTTGTTGTCTGGTGGATGCGGAGAACGCGGTGGTGGACCGAAAGCGGGCTGTGATATGAGTTCTGGGTGGGAAGAACGCGTGCCTACGCCGAAGGAGGATGTGTTCAAAGGCTCAGCATACGATCGGTGCGCTATCGTTGGCAACTCCATGAACTTGTTCGACGCGGAAAATGGAGACGCCATCGACCAGTACGACGCGGTTTTTCGATTTAATTCCGAGTGGCGACGCATGCACCACGTGATGAAAGAAAAAGGTGTGAAATTTGAAGACAAGCAAAAATATATGGGCACAAAAACAACCTTTCGATTAGTCAATCGAAAATATACGACGAGTTTATTAGACGGTGATGGAGCGTCCGAGGATATTTCGAGCGACGAGGAGGTCTTGTTTTGGAACTATTTCTCCGCGCCATATTTACAGGCGCTTCAAAAGAAACATCCGAAATTGAATTTACACTTAGCCGCCGCAGATTTAATCAACTGGGAGTTAGAGGTGTTCTCGCAGTTGAGGAAAGACTTGTACTCGTTAGGCGTCGGGCCGTTCGAGTGTTATAGATTCATGTCTTCTGGCGTCCACGGGGTTTTGATGGCACTTAAAATGTGCGAGGAGGTGGACTTATTCGGGTTCAGCGTCTCTATGGATAATTTTGCTAAGTCGTTCAATCACGGACGACCGAGCGAAAGCCACTCTTGGGAGTTTGAGACGATGTTGATGCGGTTGCTCTACTTCACCGGTGCCATAAACGTATGTAATAGCTGAAGAAGTACTGTTTAGTAATGTTATATATAGTAAGATGTTTTTTGATTACACAAGTATTAAAAAACAGAATGATCTATTCTTTCTCTCTCTCTGTCTCTCCCTCTCTCTCTTCACCCTCTCTCTTTTTCTCTCGTTTTGGTTTTGTTTCGTTCTCGCTGCAATAAGTTTTTACTACTAAATCTTTTCTCTAAAAAGAAACTAGAAATTTAGTAAACTTCGACGTGCCATTGGCCCTTGTGCTTCAAGCCTTCCAACCATTCTTCGTAGTCGATGCCCTTTTCTTTGCACACGCCTTCCAACATGGACAAAATACCCGGCATCATACCCTTCAAACCGCAGAAGTACATGTGCGCACCGCCGTCGAGCAAGCTAAAGACTTGGTCCTTGTATTCCTCAACCTTGTCTTGGATGTACATCTTGCCACCCTTCTTGTTGTTTTGTTCTCTGGACAAGGCGTAGTCAACTCTGAATTGGCCCGGGAATCGTCGGACGCACTCTTGGAATTCGTCATCGTACAAAGTGGCATCAGAGTTGGCGACACCCATGAACAACCACGCCAAGCCGGTGAAGTTCCAGCTCGGGACATCTTCAACGAAGAATCGGCGGATGTACGATCTCATCGGGGCAATACCAGTACCGGTGGCAACCATGATGACCGGAGTGGACGGGTCCTTCGGCAACAACATGACTTGACCAGTCGGGCCAGTCATCATGACCTCTTGGCCCGGTTGCGCGTCGCACAAAAAGTTGGAGCAGATACCCTTCTTCTCCGGATCTTCGGCGCCCTTCTCTTCGTCCCAGTAGGTCGCACGACGAACGCACAAGGTGGCCGTCTTACCGTCGAAGGAGTCACCGTATCTAGTAGACGCGATGGAGTACAATCTCACACCGTGCGGGACTTCCTTACCCTTGGAGTTGATCTTCGTACCTGGCGGGATAACACCGTACGATTGGCCTTCCCAAAACGGCATCTTTCCTCCGTGGTCGATGATGATGTGCGTGGTTTCCCCAGTCGCCTTCGGGCCAACAATTCTCTCGACAGACTTGATGGTACCAATGAACGGCGTCTTGTTCTTGTACGTGTTCAACGGCATTTCACCTTCTTCCAACTCTAACGGAACCTTCGCCTTGCCGGATTGCATGGACTTGCCCGCAGTCTTGGCCATTTCGAGACCCAAGCCGTACGGTCCGCCCTTGTCCAAGCCAGCCGCCTTGACGACGGTGGACACTCTGGCAACCTTTTGGTTTTGGCGAGCGGAGACTTTTTGCGAGATGCATTGCTGTTGTTTTTAAAAGAGAGAGAGAGAGAGAGATTCAGCATAAACATGGTTTAACACGACACATCGGATTTCTCTTTTTTTCTATTTGATCGCGCGCGTTATCCGTCCTTTCCCTCGAGAAAAACGGAGGGACACACACAAAAAAAAAACAGAGAAACGAAAAAACAAAAAAATCGCGCGTATATCCAAACGTTTCGCCGCGATATTCACGACCGACGCGAAGCTAAAACGTACCTTGGCAGAAAGGCCGGTAAAAGATAACTGCATGAAGTATACGAAAAGAGAAGCGCACGGTCAGTGTGAGAGTGAGAGGCAAACGCGCGAGAGAGAACAAATAACAAAAATTCAGTTAACACGAGCCTCTCGCTACGAGAAAGAGCTCTAATCCATCGCGCCTTGAAAAAGAGAGAGAGAGAGAGACTGGAAGCAAAAAAAAGCCAATCGGAAATCCCCCTCGCGCGAACACTCGCGAACGTTCAATCCTCTCGCAGAAGACGAGAAAATGCGAGACCGATACGTAAGATTTCTCGACAACAACGCACAGTAGAAGCCATTTTTTATATAAGCGGTTTTTGTAACACGTGCGTATATATAAACTTTTGAAGTGGCGGGGGAGAGATAGAATTTGGTGTGTGTGTGTGTTTTCTTTTTTTTTTATTTTGCGAGTTGAAAGCTTTGATTTTTTCCATCCATTTCGAGAGTTCGAGAAAACCAATTTTGGAGCGAAAACGTGAACGTCTGACTCTCGCTTCTCTCTCTTTCGTCTTTTCGTCTCTCTCTCGTCGTTCTCTCTTTTGTGCTTCACACGAACTCGTTTTATTTACGTCAGAGAGAAAGAGAGAGAGAGAAGAGACGAAAAGAGAAGAGAGAGAGAGAGTCTGCTGCGACACTGCGACGACCATGACGACGATTATCACGACAGCGACGACGACGACGAGAAAAACGGCTCCTTTTCGATGCCTCGCCGCTCGGTCTTTTTCTTCTTCGAGAAGCAGCGGCGCGTCGTCGGTCGCGTCGTCGTCGTCGTCGTTCGGGAAAGATGATTACCGACGAAGAAAAAAAAGGAAGACGTCGACCATCGATATCAGCACTACTACCACCGCGGCGATCGATAACGCGACGAGGATGCGCGGCATCCCCAGCGGTAGTAGGAGTATAATTAGTAGCAGCAGAAGAACCAGCGAAAGAAGAAGAAGAAGAACGATAGTGAACTTTGGAGAAGACGTCGGTGAGCAAACGAGTTCCTTGTTGGACGACGTGGTAGATACGTGTCCGGTACCGATGGACCAACGCCCTTCGTCGCAGTTGAAAGAAGTCGCCGAAGGGTTAGTTTCCGGATGGGGCGGGTTGGATGGGAAGAGCTACGCGTTGCGACTGACAATTTTGTGCGGGTTTTTCTTCACGGTCATCGCGTACCCGATCGCGAGCGAGACGTATAATCCGGAGATCCAGTGGACCGAGGCGCACGTCGCGGCGTTGCTCGGTTCCTTGGTCGCCGTGAGTGCGATCACGTTGAACATTCACAACTCGTGGGATTACGTCAGAAATCGCTTGCTCTCCGCGACGATCGAGTACGAAGAGACCGGTTGGTACGACGGTCAAGTGTACGTGAAAACGCCGGAGATGTTGGCGAAGGATAGACTGGACGGGACGTACGTTTGCGGCCCGGCGGTGGCGAGGTGTAAGAAGACGATGTTGGCGTGCGGCGCGGGGGTGTTGGGATGCGTGTTCGCGTTGAACGCGCTGGACGCGCCAAAAGTAGACCAGGAGAATTTTGGATCGTACACGCCGCAAAAGGCGGCTTTGTTGAGAGATTTAGGGATGGGAACGTACATCGACGCCGGCGAAGGGAAAAGGATCAGCCAAGGCGGCATGTTTTCACGGGAAACGGCGAACAAATACGAACCGGCGGAAGAACAGGACGAAGACGAAAGTGACGAAGTCAACGGCGTGGTCATGAGTTACGCGCCATCGGTGTCCATCGCATCGTCTTCGTCTTCTTCTTCTTCTTCTTCGTCCGAGGACAAAGTAAGCGGAGCAAATATCCTCGCCGAAGAAGAGTTTTAAAAATAAAACTTACGCTTCAAAACGCGTTCGGGGACTTTGCCAACGCTCGCTCTGAAATGTTGTAACACGTAATCAAAACACTAGCAGCCATTGTAGCAAGCACGTCGACGATGGAATACTCGCCGCCGCGCTGTTATTTTTTTCAATCGCACTCTCTCTCTCGCGTCCAAACCTGAACAAAAGAACGACGACGCGGTATTTTCAAGTAAGACACACACACACACATGACACACACACACAAACTCTGTCTGCTTTAAAAAAATTTTGATTTTTTTTTCAAAAAAAAAAGAGAGAAAAAAAAAGTGCTTGCACTCGCTTAACTTTAAAAATCTCCTCACAATCTATATCCACACATCCACCCACACAAACCACCACATCTTCGAGTTCAACGCGAACCACTCGAAACTAGCGATAGCAGATAGCCCAATCGTTCTTTTAGCGAACGATTTTTGTTCTTCTTTTCTCCCCGTTCTCTCTTTCTTGAGAGAGATTTTTTCCGCGCTTTTGGAAGAAGACAGTTTGAAAATCCATTTCAAAAAATGGCCGCACCACCACCGACGACGACGCGACGGACGACGAGACAAGTCTCGCGGAGGTTGAAAGATCTCACCAACAACGAACGACAACAGGGAAAGAAGAAGAGCTTCACGAGGAAGAAGACGATCGGTGGTGATGCTCCTCCTAGCGCGCCGGATTCGAGGCCGTCGAGGATGACCGCCTCTGTCGTCGTGCAAGCGTCTTCCGCGAGCAGAGAAGAAGAAGAAGAAAAACACAAAAAACAACGAGACGAACAAGAAGAACAAAAAGAAGAAGAAGGGAAAAAGAAACAACAAAAAACGAGGAAAAGAACGAGAAGAGAGGAACGAGAAGAGGAGGACGCTTTGGATTTGACGTGCGACGAAGAACCAATAATCCTGTTGCAGAGAAGAAGACGGTCCGGGGACACCGCGGGAGGTACGTGTGTTTGCTTTTTATTTGAATGTGTATCTCTCTTTTTTCCAACAAACTTTTCTCTTTCTTTTCAAAAATTTTTGAATTCAAAAACGCAAAACGACGACAACAACAAAATGTTTGAATATTTGAATAATAATAATAATACTCACCGACGAGAACGATTTTTCTCTCGCAGATAAACCAAAAGACGACGACGAGGACGACGACGACGACGACGACGACGATAAAGAAGGAGAGTCGAAGGACGCGAAGAAGAAAGAGAGTGCGCCCCACGCGACGACGGCGGCGAGGGGCGCGACGTCGACGCTGGCCGAGTACGCGTACTGGGCGTTTTCAAACGACGGCGGGCGGCGGAGGACCGAAGAAAGGTACACGTTGGATCCGTACGTGAAACATGGGGAGTTGTTCAATCCAGCGATGCGGCAACAAGTCGTGAATTGGATGTATAAGAGGTCTTTGCGGTTATCGATGGCGCCGGAGACGTTTCATTTGGCGGTGAGGTACTGCGATACGTTTTTAAGTAAACGTGAGTGCGAGGTGTTTTTGCAGAAGAACGGGAGCGGTTCGGAGCCGGTGCCGGCAAAATCTATCGAAGAGTTTTACGTCGTCGAACAAGATAAAAAGAGAAGAATTTTGTTCTACGCGAAGGAGGCTGAAGGCACGAGCGCCATCGATGGCGTTGATTTTGGCGGGGTGACACCGATTTTCCCGCTCGGCGATGATACGGTAAATCAGTTGTGCAACAAGCTGAAAAGGTTAGGCGCGACGTGCTTATTCGTGGCGTCTAAGATTGTCGAGGTAAATCCACCGAGTGCGGTGGCCGTGGCGTCGTGCACGGAAGTGAGCACGTTTAACCGCAGTCAGTTGTTACTGGCTGAACGCGCTTTGTTGCGCGAGTTGGACTTTTTTCTTTACAGGCCAAATCCGAGAGCGTTTTTGGACGCATACATCGATGTTGCGCACAGAACAGTGGCAAAAATATCCTTAGAACATCCGAAGAAGAAAGAAGAGGGGCTTAATCGCGCCGAAAGCAGCGGCAGAAGAAAGAAAGTTTCGGGAACCTCGCTGTTGAGGAATAATTTGGAGCATCACAAGAACAAAGTAGAAGAGTTTTGCGAGTTAATGATTGATTTGGCGGTGCTGTCGCAGCAGCACCTGCGTTGGCAGCCGAGTGTATTAGCGGCCTCGGCGCTTGCAATAGCGTTGGAGGATGAATGGTATTTGTCGTGGGACTGCGAGGATATGGAGTGCATGGTCGAGTTGACTGGATATACCTACGACGACTTGGCCGAGTGTAGCAGATGGTTGTTGGCAGTGTTGAGGAGCGCGAGCATTGCGGAAAAAATTCAGGGAGCAGGGCTCTCTGGTCGTCGATGGTACTCTAAACTCCACGCGAACGAGAAGTACCGCGATATTATTGATCGTGTGACTGACGAAAAACGACCACACATGCAACGCCTCGAGAGCGCGTTCGGATACACGAACTTTACGAGCAAGCGCGGGATTTTGCTTTCAGATTTCAGTAAAATTGAAAACAAAGTGCTCATGGTAGATTTCAAAGAACGCAACGGTGTAGAATACGAAATGTGCGGAATAGCCTCCGATTTTGAAGATTAGAGAAAGAGGGAGAAGAGAGAGAGAGAGAGAGAGAGAGAGAGAGAGAGTGAGAGGAATGAAGAGATGATGAGAAGAAGAGAGAGTGAAGAGACGATGATGAGAATCATCGCATATAAATAGTAATATATTATTTTAGAATGAGAGGGAGAAAAGGAGACAGAGACGGAGACAAAGAGAGGAGGAAGAAGAATAATATCGTGCGTGTGTGAGAGAATGTGTATTAGCGAGAAAAAGACGTTGAAAAATTGTATTAGACAGCTGTGCAAGAAATATTATAAAACATTTCAAACCGAAAGCGCGTGCGCGAGTATTCGCTCACCAGGTTTCTTCTTCTTCTTTTCCTCATCCGTTATCCACGCTCAATATTAGTGTACCGCGATACTGTGAATCTTCGTATATATAAGTTTTATTACAGATTTGCTTCGAGTGTATGTACTTACTAGCGCAACATGCTTACGCCGCTTGCTAGTAAAGCTGAAGCGATGAAACCTCGCACGCCCGCCTCGGGAATATCCAACGCTACGTTTCTAGCAGTCCAATATGAACATCCCATCGCCGACATCGCTAAAATCGACGCTGTCCGTAATTTTATGTTCCCCATGGCGTAATGCTGCGCTCCAACGGCGATATTTGTGAGTAAAGTACACAGAAGCGCCGTCGCCGCAATTCTATGCACTTCCAAGTCCGTCTCTGCCGATAAATACGATGTCACTAAAACCCCACCACCAATGCCTACCGTGCCTTGAATCAACCCAACCGCTATACCTAAATACACGAACTCTCTTTCGTTATACAAAGCATCCATCCAACTTCCGTGCTTATAATATCTCTCTAGAAACTGTTGCGATATGATTGTATACAAATTTCCTTTAGGTTGTTGGAAATGTCCGTCTTTATCCGGCGCCGAGCTCATGATGCCGTGATCAGCTAACGCTTTCTTTATTCTCTCCTGCTCTGCAATCTCCTCTTTCGTCGGTTCGTAATCTTCGTCTATTTTTTTCTTAATCAACACCGATGGGGCGCATAAGATCAAAGCGCCTCCGAGCATCCGTCGCATCGTCGGTCCCGATATGTGCTGCGCAAACTTTTGCCCAATCGGCGTGCACGCCGCGCCGGCGAAACCAATCGTAATCGCGCACGGCAAGTCTGTCGTTTATTCATTGTTCGTAAAAGAGAAGAGAAGATAGTCGCGCGTGAGTATCGCGCGTGTTTCGCACATTCATCGTTCGCGCGCGGAGAAAGAGAGAGAAAGAAAGAGAAAGAAAGAGAAAGAAAAAAAGAGTAAAGAGGACAAGATAAGCGTGTCCGTGTGTCTCTCTCGTTTCGTTTGGACGTCGCAAAACTCGTACCTGTGACGCCTTTCTGCGCGTACGCTAAACTCCCCGCCGCGGTCGCCCCGGTCACCGCCGCAACCGTCGTCCCGACGATATCTTTCGCCTTAAACCCGAGTCGCGAAAGCGCCGGAACGAACACCACCGCGCCGCCTAAACCGGTTATCGCCGACACCATCCCGGCGAAAGAACCCGACGCAGCCGAGAACGCCGCGCGAGATGCCGGCGTGGATAACGATTCCACCGCTGCCGTAGCGGCTACTTTTGCTGCCATTCTTGTATTTCTCGCGTCGTCGCTCTCTTCTTTTTCTCTCTAATGTGCTGTGTTCAAAAGTCGCGATAGCGATGCTGCTGCTCACTTATATGTGTGCTTTCTGCGCGCGCGTTGAAATTCGATCGGGGGCGTCGTGACTCACACCTCTCTCTCTTCAACAAAGGAGATGATGGAATAAAAACTTTTTGCTCTCTCTCTTCAACGAAGAAGAAACAAGAAGAAGAAGAAGGAAAGAAGAAGGAAAGAACGCGTGCTCTCTCTCTCTCTCTCTTCCCTTTTCGCGCGTCTGCGTGTGCGTGTGTAACTCTCTCTCTCTCTCTCTTTGGGTGAAGAAGAGAAGAGAGGGAGAAGTAAGTGAAGAAAGACAAAAGACGGAAGGGAAAAAAAAAGAAAGAAACCTCTCTCTCTCTTCTCTCTCTTTGAGATCTTCTCTCACTCTCCCCTGTGACTTTTTTTCTGTCTGCAAGAAAAAAAACAAAAAAGCTCCCTCGCCAAATATATGTTAACGGATCATATTCGAAGAGTTACATACATATCTAGAAACTACAATGTTAGAGCTTTCACGTGATATGCTTACAGTTGATAAGAGCTCATTGAGCGGGGAATGAATGAAGCGTGCAGAGCGATTTGCGCTGTTTTCTTTTTTTGAGAACTTAATTGAAATAGTCACCATATATGGTGACTTCCCTATCATAGACAGGAGATATTTTTTTTTATTTTTCAAAATAACAAGGTTTTCCTCTCTCCTCTCTTTCTCTTCATTTAATTTTGTAATTCCCTCTCTCTCTGTCTCTCTGTCTCGCACACGCGCGTAGTAAACAAACAAACAGAGATCGCGACGACGCGGGGAGAAGACACTTTTACGACGGATCAGAAAAGAGAGCAAACGCAAACGATGGGGTGAGTATACGCGCATATGTGTTTTTTTTCTTTTATTACTACTAAATCGCGCGTGAAATGCGCCAGCGCAGCAAAAGAAGGAGGAAAAACGACTCTCTCCCCTCTTTAGTTGTCTCTCGACGCGCGCGAGAACCGTCTTCTCTTATTTTATTCCGACGACAGAACTTCGACAGCGAACGTTAGGACGACGAGAAAAAACGAGCGAAACGACGTTTTGGACGACGCGCGCTGTGACGAGAGAGAGAGAGAGAGAGAGAGAGTCTCCTTTTATAAAATTTGTTGGTTTAGAATTGGAACGAGAGAGTCAGAGCTCTAACTCTCTCTCGTAATCTCTCTCTCTCCCCTTTTCGCGCGCCTCCCTTACTGACCATGAAATCTTCTTCTTTTGCACCGCACGCACAGATTCTTTTCGAAAAAAGAAGTCGACCCGGACGCGGACCCTCACGGCGGCGACGATTTCATCGAAGGCGGTAAGCGAAGATGCACGGACGTTTTGTTCTTGTTGGCGTTTATCGCGTTTTGGGTCGGCATGTTAGCGTGCGGCGGGTATGGTTTCGCTAACGGTGACCCAGCGTTGTTAATCATGGGCACGGATTACGAAGGCGTTTTGTGCGACGAAAAAGGTACCGGGGTGGCCGGGACTGGCAGCGGGAACGTCATCGATAACTCCGGTTTGAAGACGAGATACTGGGCGAACTTTTTGGAAGTGGCCGCGGTGGCGCGAGCTGCCGCGGTGGCGGCGTCGACGCCTTCGTTTGCGTCGTCTTCGTATACTTTAGCGGATGCAAAGAGCATGTGCGTTTCCACTTGCCCGCAACCGTCCACGACGGCTGGAGAAGTGACGTGGTTTTGCGATTACCCGGAAAGTAACTCGTACACCGCGGCGTTGACGAAGGAGGCGTGGGTTGAGAAAAATGGGGACGTGTATTCCGACTTAACCGACGCGGAAAAAGTGACGAGTTTACAATTGAAAGGACCGTGTTATCCAGTTCTGATTCCGAGCGTAAACACGTACTTTTCATGCAACTATTACGGCAACTTTTCGCAGTCTTCGTTCGACGCGTTTACGGCTATGTCTGTTTCTGGTACCACGGGGACGAACTTTCTCACCGACAGCACGTACAGTTCGTTTTCCGCTTTGGACGGCTTGGTTGAGAGCATCAACTCGCAAGTTACGGATTACATCGCTGGCCCGATGGAACGTTTTCAAAGGTACGTCGATGACTTTATCGTCGCGAAGAACGTTTTAGGTATGGCGGCTGCCGCCTGTCTTGTGTTATCGCTCGCCTGGTTGTTCATTTTGAGATACTTCACCTCGCTCTTTTGTTGGGGTACGGTCATCGTGGTCAACCTCGGCTCAATCGCGGTGACGTGCTACTTGGCCTTGTATTCTGGCTTGATCGGTGATGAACAAATCTCCAGCATTGTCAATTCCACCGGTTTGGATTCTGCCGAGCTCAACGCTAGCTCTTGGGTTGATCCGGCTTCCGAAAACGAGGAAGTGTTGAAAGCGTGCACGTACATCATGGCGGTCTTTACCGTGTTGTTTTTCATCTTTACCTTGTTGATGCTTCGACGCTTAAAAGTTGCCATCGCGTGCATCAAAGTGTCCATCAGCGCTTTCAGCACGGTCCCAAGCTTGGTTTTCTTCCCGTTGATTCCGTGCATCGGGATGATGGTGTTGTTCTTGTACTGGGTGTTCGCTGGCGTCTACCTCATGTCCTGTGGTGACCAGAAGATCCAAACGTGCGTCCATCCATTCGAGTCTTCCGAAGCGCACGGCTGCGGCGTCGAAACGGAATGGTCCCGCGAGTTGCAATACATGCTCTTGTACCACTTCTTTGGCTTCTTGTGGACGACGCAGTTCTTCATCGCGGTGTCGTATTTGGTCGTCGCGTACGTCTTTGCCAAATTTTATTGGTCTGGTAAGGATAAAATGGGTTTGGCGCCTCTGCTGACTTCCATGAGACGAATGCCGTTCTATCACTCCGGGTCGGCGGCTTTTGGTTCCTTCTTGATCGCGGTCATGCAATTCGTGCGCGTGTGCATGAGAGTCTTCATGACGGGTATGAAAAAAATCGACCGCAACGGGAAAGTCTTTGCCGTCATCGGCTACGTCATTGAGTGCTGCTTATGGTGCTGCCAAAAGATCATCGAATTCATCAACCGAAACGCATACATTATGATTGTCATCGATGGTAACTCCTTCTGCTGGTCGGCGTTCCAAGCGATAAAATTGATGATTGCCAACGTCATGTCTGTTGCCGCGGTTAACATCGTCGGCGACTTGCTCTTGTTCTTGGCGAAATTGAGCATCTCTATCGGCACTGCTTTCTTGGCATTCCTCATGTTAAATGGTGACGACTACAAAGATGAAGTTTCCTCCCCAGTTTTGATCTGCTCCATCATCGCCATTTTCGCCTACTCTGTCGCCTCCGTCTTTATGGGCATCGTCGAAATGGGCATCGATACCACTTTGTTGTGCTATTGCAGAGACATGGAGAAGCACGGCGGCACTCCGCAATACGCGCCGGAAGTTTTACAAAAAGCTCTTGGCATCGCCGATGAAGTCCAAAAAGCCGAAGAGGAGAGAAAAGCTGCCAAAGCAGCCGCGAAAGCCGCTCAAGCTGCTTCGGCGTAAAACGACTATTACAACAACAAATGACCAAGTCACGTAATACATTTTCAAATACTGAAACTGATGCTTTGAGTTTTGCCTGGAAGAGGAATGAATATGAGAGAGATGGAGAAAGAGAGAGTAAAGAGAGCTCGCGTTTGTATTGTCGTTTAGTCTCGAAAGAGTTATTATTAATATAAACGGTACCGGTACAAGTTATGCTTTTTTCACATATTATTCTGTATTCGCTGTTCGGAAAAAGGCACGCTCGTTTGCCCAAATAAGTGCCGAGAAGGCACACATTTTTGGACAAAATCCTCGCCAAAAAAAGGTTCTCTCTCTCTCTCTCTCTCTCTCTCTCTTTTGGTGAGACGCGCGCGCGCGAGAGAGAGAGCACAAGCGAAGATGTCGTTTGACAACGAGGAGCCGTTCTCCTTTACCTCGGCGGCACCATCGCTCGATCGTAAACGGTGCGAAAAAATAGTCGTTTCTCCTCGCTTTTTGCTCGACCTTTTACATTTTTTACGGGAATAAACTGTTGCAAAGGAATAATATTGAAGTAACAAAAATCTAACGCGCGCTTTCCTCTCGTCTCCCTTCTCTCGCTCGAACAGGCAAAGAGAGCAATTTAAAGCGCTCCTCAAGAAAAACTATACTCTGAAAAGAAGAGGGTTGTGGTGTTGCTCTTTGTTCGAATTGCTCGTCCCGGCGGCGTTCGTGGCGTTGATGTGCCTTCCAAAGGCACTCGTGCCTGATGAAAAAAACAACGACGTTTTATATAGGCCGTTTTCGATGGGAGCTGGTTGGAATCCACTCGGGCAATCCCGATGGAGGAATGAAGACGACGGTGGAAATTCTTCGTCATCTTCCTCTTTCATTTCTTTGAGAGGAAGCGGATGGGTGTTTACGTTTACGCCGAATACGGACGACGCTTTAGATATCTCGAGAAGGGCGTACGTGAATTTTTTGTGCGCGGATAGTCGAAGTGAGAACACAGACGTAAAGGGTGACGTGAGTTACATGGTTCCGAGAATGGTGAGAATGGGATCGAACTTTGAAGCGCTGAAACAATTGGTGGATGACTCTGTGGAGGATCCAACCGATTTGCAGAAGTTGTCCTCGGCGACGGCGGCGACGATGTTACTGAGCGGGGCGAGCGGAGATGGTGCGAAAGAGTGGCGCGAGGACAGGTGTTCAGACACGTGCTTGCGAGATACAACTGAGTTTCAAACGAAATGGATTCCGATTTTGAATGAATTCGTGAAAGGTTTTGATACAGAAGACGCGATGGAGGCGTATAGGTACGAAAAGACTGGCGAGGTGCTGGTGGAAATTGTTTTTTCTTCCTCAAGTAGTGGCAATAGTGTTAGCAATATGGAAGACAACGACGACACATCCACGCCAAACGCGTTCAATATTTTAGACGAGGAAACGAAGTACACGCTTCGATTAAACCGAACGCATTTCGGCCGTTCGAAAAGTCTCGCTCGCGCGACTGATAGACAATACTCCTCCGAATGGGAAGGCGAGACCGAACAAGACTACTGGAAACGATTCGAACGATCTGTACAACTCCAACATGCAATCGATCAAGCCATAGTGGATAAAAAAGATGATAAGGGACCATTCAGCGTCCAAATAGATTCCTCTATCAAACCTTTTCCTGCGCTTGGATACACGTACAACTTTGGCGGTATCATTGCCGCATCGTTCATCGGTTTCGTCGGCACCATAGCGTTTCAGTCCTCTGCTGTACTAGTCATGAAGACTATAGTCGTAGAAAAAGAATTAAAATTAAGAGAAGGGATGAAAATGATGGGTTTGACCGATTTCACGTACTGGTTGAGTTGGTTGCTCACGCACTGGGTATCCGCGATGATTACCGTGACGAGCATGACTTTAATTGGAATCTACCCGTTTGAATATACAAATCAATGGTTCCAGTTCTTATTTTACAGCGTATGGGTACTATCGAACATTTTGTTCAATTTTATGATCACCACGTGGTTTGATCGAAGCTTAGTTGCGACCATCGTGTCGTTGTTCATTTATAACCTATCCATTCAACCGTCCACACAAATTCGAATTGTTGCGCCGGAGGGTTCCATCGCTTGGCTTTGGACGTGTTTACTTCCTGCCGGGTCGTTGAACATGTGGGGACACGTGCTCTCGCAGTTGGAGTTGACTAAAGATGGTATCACCGCAAAAACGTGGTCAAAATCAGTCGTCGAAAACGCAAACGTGAGCGCGAGCTCGATCTTTGCCATCACCGTTTTCAACTGCTTCTTCTACGGCTTTTTGACGTTTTATTTCGACAACGTCTTGCCGAAAGAGTTTGGGCAACGGAAACCGCCATGGTTCTTGTTCACAAAAAGTTATTGGTTTCCCAGAACGGAAGTACATTTATTAAAACACACTAACAACGATCAAAATGAAATGGAAAACAGAGCGCGGTATTGCGAGCCGTTACCAGAGGAAAGCACAGAGTCAATATCGGTCAAAAGTTTACGAAAAGTTTTCGCAAACGGCGTTTCTGCGGTGGACAATCTATCCGTAGCGTTCGTTCCCGGACAAGTCTCAGCGTTATTAGGCCACAACGGAGCGGGAAAAACAACAACGATTAACATTTTAACCGGTGCCACAACGCAAACGTCTGGAAAAGCGACGATAAATGGTTTCGATGTCGCGACACAAATGTCGTCCATCCGTCTTTCTTTGGGCATCTGCCCCCAATTTGATGTTTTATGGCCAGCGTTGACGTGTCGAGAGCACTTGAAATTGTACGCCGCTCTCTCTCAAAACAAAGATGTGATGGCAAATTTAGAGGCGTCGATCGAAACTGCGTTGCGCGAAGTGGACCTTTTGAACAAAATAGACGAACAAAGCAGGAACTTATCGGGCGGCATGAAGAGGAAACTGTCCTTAGCTTGTGCGTTTATCGGTAACCCGTCGATTGTATTTTTAGACGAACCCACGAGTGGGATGGACCCTTACTCTCGGAGATTCATTTGGGAAGTCATTCGAAAACGTGCGCAAACGGGCAAGACGATTTTGCTTACCACACATTTCATGGACGAGGCTGACTTACTGTGCGATCGAGTTGCGATCATGTCCGCCGGATCATTAGCGTGCGTCGGAAGTCCAGTATTTCTGAAATCTAGGTTTGGGTCCGGGTACACTCTCACGCTCGCTAAAGATATCGACAAAAATAGCGGTAGTAGTAACAGTGGCGACAATTCGACGCAATTCTTAACCGGGTTACAAAAAGACCAGTCTAGAAAAGCCTTGCGCTTTGTACAGAGCGTCGTAGCAAATTCCTCGTTAATCTCTGACGTTGGCACCGAAGTCGCCATTTCTTTGCCGTTGGATGCGACGCATCTGTTCGCAGAACTTTTGCAGAAAATTGATCGCGAGTTACCAACGTTAGGATTCGCCTCGTATGGGATTACGTGTACGACGTTAGAGGAAGTGTTTTTGAAAGTTGCCTCGAAAGCGGAGCATTCGATGACTGAAGAGAAAAACGAAGAGCAAGAGAAGTACAAGGGGCACCCGCATGCGAACACAGTCGGTATCGTGGGCGAAGGTGAGAGCATGAGAGAAGCGTTCGTGGCAAACTACGAAGAGCGCGCGGAGTACATTACCGGTTCAAAACTGCTTGCCAGACAGTTTCGTTTCTTACTTTGGAAGCGATATTTGAACTGGAAGCGGACGATAGTATCAACGTTTTTACAGCTGTTGTTACCGTGCGCTTTCTTCGCATTGGCCTTATTCATGACCACGGTTCAATTCAAAAGAGACATTGTTTACAAACCGGTGACATTTTCGCGCGACATGCATCTCGATTCGAGAGATATTTTAGCTACCTATCGCAATAACGACGGAGGTGTGGCGGATAAAGTTGTTCGCCAAATGTGGCCTGATCAAAGAACGAGGATTGCGGATGCGTTTGGAGAGCAATTATCTTGTAAATGCAATTGCCCGGCGTCGAAGCAAGAGGCGTATTACGCCGCAATGACGTGCTGCATGAGCGATCCGACACTCGTGCCATCAGCGTACGAAAACAATACGGTTGAGACACTGTATGTTGCGTGCGGATCTACGAGTATACAAACAGAAGTTACTGGTTTTGTCGCGTATGATCCTCCGGGCGATTGCGCGACGAGCTCGATTCATGGTGTCGATACGCAAATCAACAGCGAGTGCGAAGCGAGTGCGGACGTTTCTTTTGACGCTACTTTGCTTGGTTCATTCGGTGAGCTTCGCAAACCATGTAATTTGCGCAAGTCCAGAGCTCCATGTGATGCGATTTGGATTGATTCCTACGTCGATGAGAACGGAGCCGAGAATAAAGTTACCGGAGGCGTGTATAGACACACGTTGTACACTGACGTTACCGCTTTTCACGCCATAGGCACGACTACGAACGAAGCGAACACCGCAATTTTACGACACAGGTCCGGAAATGCGAACGCGAAGATTGAAACCACCTTGGAATGGTTCGAGTCTAAGAAAACGTATAAAGATGGAGAGATTGTAGAAAACACGGATAATGCCATCGTCCTCCTTTTCACGGCCGTGTTCTCCGTGCTAGGTGCTTCGATTTTAACCGCTTCATTCGCCGTTTTTCCAGTGAACGAAAGAGCAAACAATACAAAGCATTTGCAGCTCGTCTCTGGCGTGAACAAAAGCATGTATTGGATTTCGCACTTCATCGCAGATGTGTTTCAAATGATAATACCGTTGATTACATTAACGATTGTTTTTGCCGGGTATGACGTGGAAATGTACCGGGGAAGAATTGGAGACGTGTTTGTGCTACTCTTGGCCTTCCTTATCGCATCCATTCCATTCTCACACGCAGGTGGTTTCTTCTTCAAAACTGGATTTACCGCGTATGTGGGAGAAATCGGTATAATTTCTTTCCTAGGCGTCATCACTACCATCGCGGGTATCATCTTGTATAACCTCCGAGATTTGAACGCACAAACGAAACAAGGCGCGGATATAAGCAAACACGTTTTCGCATTGGTCGTCCCTCATTATTCCTTGGGTCGAGGTTTGTTCGATTTAGGGATGCTTAACGAGCAAAAACAAAGAGAAATATTCGATTTCGAGTGTAATTGTTTAAAATCTGTAGAACCGGATTCCGTGAGCGAGACCATGCGGATGCATTACGTGTATTTGTTTGTGAATTTTGTCACGTTTACGTTCATGGTGTTCGTCTTGGAAAGAATGGAAACGGTGAAAGGTCGTAAGCACATTTCAGAGTACAATGAGGAAAAACGGTTAAAGCGAATACGAAAGATGGAGGAAAAGAACGAAAAGATTAGATTGGCAGCAGAAAGGCGCCGAGCCGCACGACAAAACAGAGGAAGAAATGCGTTCACGGAACGACCGTCTTTGGCGTCTTTGGGTCGTGAACAACGAGGACATTCATCAGAACATCAAATGGTTGGCGTCGCGTCAGAACAACCGGAGGGAGAAGACGAAGATGTCGTCGCCGAACGACGACGCGTTCTCAACACCGGTTCCGATTTGACTGCCAACGACGGCGTAATCATTAAAGATCTCGTGAAACGTTACGGTTCAAAGAAGGCGAACGCAGTGGACCATCTCTCAGTAGGTATGGCGCATTCTCAAGTCTTTGGTTTACTTGGTGTTAATGGTGCCGGGAAGACGACGACGTTCAAAACAATCACCGGTGAGTTTGCGCCAACCTCTGGGGACGCGCTCATTCGTGATTACACGAACACAAACACCTCTTCTGGTACCGATCGACGCTTGTTTTCCATTTCCAACGACTTGACCGCCGCTCGACAAAGAATGGGATACTGTCCTCAATTCGACGGTTTACAACTCAACCTCACCGGACGCGAGCACATTAAGTTTTACGCAGCGATTCGTGGTATGCCGCTTGGTTCCATCGATTCAACCGTCTCGAAATTACTCGATGAAATCCAACTCATCGACGCCGCAGATCGCGCTTGTGGTACTTACTCTGGTGGTATGAAACGTAAACTTTCTGTTGCGTTAGCTTTAGTCGGCGCGCCATGCGTTGTTCTTTTGGACGAACCGAGCACAGGGATGGACCCCGAGGCTAAGCGATTCTTGTGGAACGTCATTTCCGCAGCGGCAAAATCGAGAACGATCATCTTAACCTCGCACTCGATGGAAGAATGCGAAGCTTTGTGCCATCGTGTCGGGATCATGGTTTCCGGTCAATTCAGTTGTATCGGGAGTCTTCAACACTTGAAAAACCGATTCAGCGAAGGCTATTCTGTCACGGTTAACTTTGAAAAATCTAAAAAATCCGAAGTCGTCGACTTCTCCGAGAAAGAACTGAAAGCGTCCATCGCGGAGTCTCACATCTCAGAGTTGAAGCTTCGCGTCGGCCACACGCAAGACGAAGACGAAATCAAGTTGTGGCAAGTCTTCGCCAAATTGCAACAGATGAAAACGAACGGTTTAATCAACGATTACTCCGTCTCGCAAACCACGTTGGAACAAGTTTTCGTGAGATTCGCTTCGAAGCAAGGTCAGTTCGAACGATAAAAACTAATAGCAGATTTGTAAAACAAGATGTTTTAGTAAAGAGTGAGTCTGGCAGCTAGGCAGCGCGGGACGGAGTCATATTGTGAGATTTTACGTAGCTCGAGCCACACAAACAACACGCACGCGAAAAGAAAAAAAAAACGATACACATCATGTTATCATCATCGTCATCATCTCTCGTCTTCTCCGCTTCCCCGCGCTTCCTTCGATGCGAGCGAGGTCGAGGAAGGCGACACTCGACGAGATTTGCTTCTCAGAAGAACGAGACGCGCAAGCTTTCGTCGTCCTCCGTCTTCGTCGTCGCGTCGTCGTCCTCCTCCTCCTCCTCGACGATGGATAAAAAACGTCAACAACTTCAATCAGCGGTGACTTCCATCCTCCTCTCTGCGACCATATTCTTCACCGCGCCTCTCGCATCCCACGCGCGTTTGGAAGGCGTGAACAACCCGAAACTTCTCCCAGATGGCCCTGCCAGCGAAAATCTCGTCATCGACGTCGCCGGGTATTTAACCCCCCGAGAGGTGAAAAGGCTGCAAACTCGAGTGGAAAATTTGCAGCGAGATACAGGCGTGAAATTGAGAATTCTCGCGCAAGCTTACCCGCAAACGCCCGGGTTGGCGATTAAAGACTATTGGGGCGTCGATGACGACACGGTGGTGTTCGTCGCCGATCCTGGACTGGGGAATATCCTGAACTTTTCCATCGGCGCGAACGTCGATTTAGAAGTACCGCCAAACTTCTGGACAAAGTTGGCGAACAAATACGGGACGAAGTTTTACTGGGCAGATAAAGGGGAAGAAGCGTCGATTGTCGCGGCCGTAGATGCGATTGAATTTTGTTTAAACGAACCGAGCGGCCGAGCGAAGTGTTCGACCGTTTTAGACGTGGATAAAGGCGTAAAAGAGGACATGATGAGAGACTCGAAAGCCGGGTCGAGCGGGTTCAACCTGAAGTTGCCGTTTTAGAAAGAAAATGATTTCATGTAGAGAGAGAGAGAGAGTTTGTGCCGCTTCGAAACAATGATGAGAGACAGAGAGAGAGAGAGAAAGCGCGCGTGTATTATTATATAGAAACTGTCGCGTGAGTTTTATGCATTCGTGCGATGTGATGTGTAATAAATTTATATATTATTATCATAAACCGAACGCAAACAGCTCTCTATCTCCTTCTCCTTCCCATTCCATCCTCTTTTCTTCTATCTATTATTCCTGTGTGTTTATTTTTGTACTCTACGATATGTCCCGACCTCTCTCTCTCTCTCTTAGCTCAAAATAGCCAACACGTCGTCCTCGGTGACGAATTTCCCCTTCGACCCGTCCTCGAACTCAATCTCCGACCCGGCGAAGCCGTTGATTAACACCGAGTCGCCCTGTTTCACCGTCTTGCACTCGGCACCGACGGAAGAGACGGACCCGCAAATGGAGGACCCCGGACCAGCGTTCGCGGAGGAGCTCATCAACAAAATACCACCCGCCGTGGTCGCTTCTTCTTGATCCGGAATGACCAACAATCTCTTCCCGGTGGCTTTCAACTTCTCCGGAGTTAAACCGGCGGAGACGACGACGGATTTTCTGCTTTTGTTTTGTTGGCTGCGCACATTTTGACGAGTCGCGAAGCCGACGAGTTGCGGCGTGGATAAGGTGAACATTACGTTTGCGTTAATGCTGCTAGTAAAAATCAGATCACTCTGGTATTCTCTGACGTTAATTTATCGGCGTCGGTGCGGTTTTACGTTCGCGTCGATGTCTTTGCGGGTGTGAGGCGTTTTCGCGCGGTGTGGGTCAATTTTTATCCAAAAACGGGGGTAGAAACCTGTTTCTTTTCGCTTCTTTTTTTTTTGGTTTTTTTTTCTCTCTCGCTCGTTCGTCTTTTTGCCACGACGACAACACAAAAACCAACAGAAGAAGAAAAATACAAAAGCGAAGAAGAAGAAGAGGAATACGCGCGTATCACGCGACGTGTAATGAAAAAGGTAGAAGATAGATATATATAATAAACAAAACAATTCAAAGATGACGACGACGATAATAATTCCGCATATCGTCGAGAACGGCTCTCTCTGTGCAGAGAGAGCGCCCTCTCTCGTTTTCTTTCTCTTTTCTTTTTTAGTGACCGCCGCTGGTATCGTTCGGGTCGTGGAAGTGAAATTTGCTCGCGCCCAAGGCATTCATGACGACGTCGAAGATACCAAACTGACCAGCGGTTAAGGTACCAATCATGACGCATCTCGCGGCTAAACCTTGCGTGGCTAACTTGACCATACCAGTTTCGGCGATGATGTTGCCTAAACGGGACATCATGGAGCCGGTACCGCCGGCGCCGGCTTTGTTGATTTTAGACAACAAAGTATCCGCCGGGTGGGAGATGATGGCGGCAGAAACCCCGGCGATAACACCAGAGCCTAACGACACGGATAAGTTTTCAGAGTCGGAGCACTCCTTGTTGGTTTTGCCCATGGCTTTGTAGATTTCGTCCGCCGCGGCGCCTTGGACGGCGAACTTCGCCATCGTGTACGGAATTTGCTTCGCGAGAATCGGACCGAAACCGGAGTAAAACGCGTTGACGATGCCTTCTTCGCTGGCCATCTTCGCCATGGCCCCCGGCATGCTCGACGCATAAGACGGGTTGGACACTAATCGAATTCTCGTCGCTTCCAACGGGCACAAAAACACGTCCGCGATAAACTCCGCACCAGCCGCCGCGCCCAAATAAATGTTCGTCTTGTTATCCCAAGCTTTTTGTTCGCCCAAAGCTTCGACGGCTTTGATTTTGAAGAACTCGACGCCGCCAAACTTAAACCAACCTTGGACGAAATAACCAAAGCACGTCGGCGCTAAACCAGTCAACAACGCGCCAGCACCTTCCTCGGCGGCAATCTTCGACGCGCCGGAGATCATGCCGCTGTACTTGCTCGGATCCAATTGCATGCGAGTCTTCACCACGTCCACCGGCGTCAACGCGCCGTGGGTGATGCCGCAGCAAATACCGCCGGCGAGCGCACCACGGATAAAGTAATCCAAACCGTATTCCTTCTTAGAATACGCGGTAAACGCCGGGTGTTTGAACGAAGAGGAGGAAGAAGTCGAAGTCACTTCTTTCGTCAACAACGTTTCCATCGTTTGCGCCGACGGCGTGTACAAGTCTCGGTTCACGAGCGGTAAGCGGAAAGAAGACATCTGATGTTTTCTCTCTCTGTTTGTGTGTTCAAGTCATCGTAAAAGAAGAAAAAGAGAGAGAGAGAGAGGTCAGTCGACGAGATCCTCGGACGAAGAGAAAAACTACGATGAATGATAAATAACACCGGATCGATCGATCGATCGATCGATCGAGCGCTCGCGCGCGACGTTTCACGCGAACCGCGCGATGATGTTTTGCGCAAACAACTCCAAAACAGACGGCGCCAGGGGCTTTACTACTACTAATCCACAAAAATAAAAAATCAAAGAAACGCGTAAACTTTGCGCGCGGACGCGAGACGAGAAAAGCCAGATCTCTCTCTCTCTTCATCTTCTCCAGATCAGATCGCATCATCCTTCCTCGCGTCTCAAAAACGCAGCGCAAAGACGAAAACGAACGCGTGTGTTTACCTTTTCGAATGTGCTGTTTTACTAGAAACTATATGCGAAGAAAAGTGCGGAGGAACGAAAAAGAAAAAATCGAAAAGATCCTCTTTTGCGGTGTGGAACCGCTCCTTCTTGTTTTTTTCACAATAACCCTAAATTTACAACAAAGGTCGACACAAAAGATGCACAGTCAGAGATATCTTTTTAAAAAAGGTCCGGGCAGAGGGAATTTATGAAATTGGAGTCATAATGTTAACGACGACGACGAGAACGACGACGACGAGAACGACGACGACGAGAACGGCGAAGATGCGGAACAGTCGTCGCGTTCTTCCTTTCATCTCGTCGCTTTTTTGGTTCTTTCTGTTTCTTTCGCTGTTTTTGTCAACAGTCGTGGAAAAAGCAAACGCGCACTGGAAAATTGCGGATGGTTTGATAATTTCAGAGATCGGCACCAAAGCAACGTGTCTCGACGGCACGAGTTTCTTCGAGCTGTTCATGGCGCAAGAAGGGAAAATCGACTTGGCCGGATGGACGATTACGGCGGACGATGAGGTTATTTTTACGTTTTCAGATTTCACGAAACCGATCGAGGCTGGAGAAGCGCGGCTGGTTTGCGTCGGTGACTTGACGGAAGATATTTGGTACTCCGACCCTTTACCAGCCGGGAGTATGATTGCCGGGAAAAACTATAAACTCGTCTCGAGCGCGGGCGTCGTAATCGACCAAACAGGCATCGTTCTCGAAGGAACCGTCGGTAATGCGGACGAGTATTATTCGTGGCAAAGATATCGAACGTACGACCCAACGGAAACGAACACAGTCACCGCGTACGGGACCACGGTGCTTTATAACGATTTTTTTCCAATCGGAAAAGACTTGGATTTCGCGCTCGCGCCGAAATCGCCGGGGAGATACAACTCGGACTGGTCGCAACTACCCGTCGTCATTAATGAGTTTTCGGATAACGGCATAGATTTGTGCGAAGGTGGTGATTTCATCGAGTTGTACAACATCGACGCGTCGACGACGGTAGATTTGTCTGGATTCGTTCTCGCTCGCGCTGGACCGAGCACCGTGGCTCACGTCAACGATGGTATTCACTACATCATTCCTTCGGGGACCACCATAGGACCTCAATCTTACAAATTATTCTGTTCTAAAAGCGCCGACACCGATGGTTCCATCACCTTAGGGTACGACTGGGACTTGCGCGAAAAGCAAGGATGCACGTTATACACGGAAACTGGTTACATCATCGATACTCTTCCTTACACGGACGGTACGGCGAGCGTGGCAGGAAGGTCAATGCAAAGAGTTCCAAATGCGTTTGGTCGATTTGTTGTCGCGACGCCGATGACGCCGAATGCTGAAAATTTTTTGCAATCCGCCTCAAGCGTTCCAGCGAACGAAGTGCCGACGAAAACCGGCTCGAATCATTTCACCTGCTGTTATCATCTTCGATCTTTGGGTATGCCCGATGAAGTTTACGAGACGGCAGAATTGGACAGTACTATAGGCATTTCCTACGATGGAGTATCGTTAGTAAACGAATGGGTCGTCGTAGAAGCTCGGATTCCCCGCGCAATTCCAACTTCCGAGGGCGTTGGATTCTCGGATAACCAACTTTTTGACTTTCAAATCGGCATGAACTCTTTTCGAAGCCCCTCCGTGGCGACGAGAAAGGGAAGAAAACTGGCAAGTCATGATACGGTTGAAAATGTCGAAAATTTATACTTGGGTGACTTTGCGTTATTGGACGAAACGGAGTACCCCGAACAGAACTACAGTTTCAACCGCACGATTCGATTTGAACCCGGGATTACCTCCATTAAATTTCTTGCAATTCCCCGGAAAGCGGGTCAAAATGTTTTTGAGCTCGTGCACACGGGAGTCGCCTTGGCTGGGGAAAACACGTGGAATAAGTATCAACCAACCGCTCGGTATACGAGTTACCGTTCGACGAATGCTCCCGTGAACACGTTCCAAGTTTTCGCGCGAAAAAAGAAAATTTTCAAGCCGACCGTGAACGAGAACGATGTATTATTCACGACGAACACTTACAATTTTCCGTTGCATCTCGAGGGTATTCCTTCCAACTTTTCGAAAGGACGCGTAAAAGCTACAACCTCTGCTGGAGAATACGTCTGGTCGGACACAAAGACGTTACCCGTTGTTTTCATCGCGTCTGGCATAGTTTTCTCTAGTCTCGATGGTTCCGCCGTAATGAAACTCAATCCGGATTCGAAAATGACAACGTTCTTGGCGTACGCTACTGAAGTCGGAGAAATCGAATACTCCGTAGCGCCAGTGGACGGTTACGTGCTGAGCGATGAATACGAATACGACTCAACACAAACGCAAAATGGTGTGATTGCCGCGGGCCAATCAAAAGTCACCATCGGTTGCGTGGACAACTATTACGTGAAAAAAATATCAGAGGGGACTTTAACTTGCGAGCCGTGTCCCAAGAATACGGCGTTATCGAGGGACGCGAGCAATTTGGAGGCTCAAGATGAACTGATGTGTAAATGCATCCCTGGTTTGGTTGATTTGAGACTTCCTGGCATGTTACCTGAAAGTTATACCATCTCTTCGTCCTTGTCTGTGTCTCCGTGCATCTCTCCGATCAAATATTGTCAGGATATGACTTCCAATTTGAAAGAATACCCGAGCGAATGCGTCGAGTTTGCGAACGGCGCACCCGTGCAAATTCTCATGAATTATTACCGCTTCAAATTCGATCGCTGGACGTGGAACTTTCCTGCAAATTCGAACGCTCCCGCTGTGCTATCTAAGGTGATAACCACAGAGGCTGAAGTGTATGAACTCGAACCGGAGGTTCAAGCGCTCGAGTGCACTGAGAAAAATGTATGCGCCATGAATGCCACCGGCCTTTTCGGCGATGGATGCGAGGAGGGTTCAACCGGGCCACTGTGCGGGGTATGCAAAGAGGAGTTCTATTGGGACAAAAACAACTTAGAATGTACAAAATGCAAAGCTGGAAAGGTGAAAGGTATGTTTTCGAACGAGTTGATTGCTATTTCTGCCGTGGGAATTGTTTTAATTACGTTTCTTCTCGTCTTTTTCCTACCCGTGATTGAAAAGCTCGAGGAGATTGATCATTTTCGGAGCAGCGTGCGGCGAGAATACCGATTGAGGTTTGATATCTTCAAGGGTGAAGTAAAAGATGGAAATAAAGAATTGCAGTACATTCCTCCAGAGAAGACTTTAAAACAGCGAATAGAGGAAGGCCCAAGGCTTCCGAACACTTCACGATATCGCCTCGGTGAAATGTTATGGAACGGCGAAAATACCATGCGAACAAAAGTGAAAATTATTGTTGGATTCTGTCAAATTCTTGTGCTTTGGCCGACTCAATTGCAAGCCGTCGCGTGGCCGAAAGAGTTTACTCGCATGACTGAGGCCCTTAAACTGTTCAGTTTGGACTTTCGCGTTTTACCGTTGGATTGCGCTTTCACGCGCGACTTTTACTCAAAGTTCACGGTCGCAACCGTGTCCCCTATGATTTTGATCGTGTTTATGTGCGCGTTCTTCTTTGTGAGATACGTATTGCAAAAAATGTGGAAAGTTGTGTCTGGGTCAAAAGAAAAAGAAGCTTTGGCGCGGAAATATTTCGGCTACGCGATCAAGTGCTCGTTTTTGTTGTTGTTTTTGATATATCCATCCCTCTCGGGAACGGTGCTGCAATACTTCAGTTGCAAAGACGTCGGCGATGACAATCTTTTTATTCGATATTCTATCGAAACGTCTTGCCAAGACGATAAATACAAGAACTTTAGAGGTGGTGCAATTTTCTTCGTCATCTTATTTCCGATTGGCATACCAGTCTTGTTTCTGACTGTCATGGCCAGAGGTATGCGTCACATCAAGAACGCAGAGCTTTCGAAGGAATACGCGGAAACGCATAAGGATATCATCGCCTACAACCAAAAGACGTACGGTTGGATTTATCGAGATTACAAACAAGAGTGGTGGTTTTGGGAAATCTTGGATATCATCAAAAAATTTCTGCTCGGAGCCGTGGTTATATTCGTCGATCCGGGTTCCGACACGCAGCTGTACGTTGCGATTTTTCTGTCTTCTCTTTTCCTTCTTTTTCTGGCGTGCGCTCACCCGTATTCCAAGCGAGAAGACAACATGTGCGCTCAACTGGCACATTTCTCGCTCGGAGCAGTCGCAACATTTGGCTTGGCAATCAAAAACGAAGTATGTATCCGTGAGAAGTGGGAATGTTCCATGATGGACGTCTATCTCGTGCTGACTGTGCTTTTTGTTTTCATTTGCTCCATCGCGCTCGGAGTCAGCGAGTCCATCGAAATGCGAAAATCAAAACGCGATTTCTTGAAGTACGACTCCGACTACTCAGGCGATCTTGATAAAGACGAAATGCGCGTTCTTTTGACTGATTTAAAAATCGAATCGACAGAAAAGGTGCTCAAAATGATATTCGACAAGTTCGACAAGGATCTTTCCGATTCCATCGACTTCGAAGAGTTCATCGAAGTCGGGATATGGATTCACAACGAACTCCCGAAACGAAAGTTAAGTTAATGATAAAAGTGCATACATATAAAAACTCATCTGCACACATTACGTGAATGTATGTTCGGAGTTTCCGAGGTGTTAAATTATGATTGTTACGTGTTATTTTATATTTGTTAATTGTCATATTTGTTAATTGTCATTTGTGTGAGCACGTTTCTTCTTCTTTGTTTACTTTATTCCCCAGATTTTCACAGCACATACGTATTTAAACCGCGAAAGGAAATGGGAGAAACGACGACGACGACGACGACGAAAAGCAACGATACCAACACCGCACCACCGAAAGTAAAATTCGCGCTGTTTGATTTAGACGGGTGCTTATATCCGATCGAAAATGGGTACGCGCCTTCTCTCGTGAAGTTCTATTCTTTTTCAATTAACTTTTTCTTTTTTAACAAACAGGTACGAACACGCGTGTCGAGAGCGAGTATTTGAGTTCATGGTATCTGAACTCGGCTACGAAGATATCGCCACGGCGAAAGCGACTTGGAGAGAGGTTTTTTCGATTTACAACCAAACGCTCAAAAGCCTGCGCGTGCTTGGACACGGAGATTTTAAAAAGGAAGAGTATTGGGAGTTCACGAGAGGCGACTGCTCGCTTCACCTCGAAGCAGACGAGATGGTGCGAGAATGTTTAGAAAAGATGTCCGGGTTTCCAAAATTTGTGTTGACGAATTGCGCCGAGACAGAGGCGAAACAGGCGTTGAAAACTTTGAACATACTGGACCAATTCGATCACGTTTACGGCGCAGATTTTATGGGCGACACTTGCAAACCGTCTAAAGAGGCCTTCAGCAAAGTATTACGAGACATTCAGCGGAGGATGCGAAAGAAGACGAACGATGACAACAACAACGAAGAGATGGAAGACAACACCATCCAAAAACCGTTCGAAAACGACGACGAGGTGTTCATGTTTGAAGACTCGCTCAAAAATCTCGTCTCTGCGAAAGACAACTTCAACATCACCGGCGTCTTGATTAAAGGCAAAACGCTCGCCGAGGAGAACGGAGCCGAAATCGCGAAGAGATTCATTCAAATAGATAAACCCGTTTTGAGCGAGCTGATGGAGAAAGCGCCGAGTTTATTCGCGTAATAGCACCACCAGCAGCAGTAAGAGTAGTGCCAGTAGCAATAGCAACAGCAGTAGCATTGGTAGAGCCGTTTATATTTACACGTTCGTAGAAGTCACAAGAGAAAACGCAAAATATAAATCTTCTCGTATTTTTGCAAGTTTTCGAGGTCTCATCTCCTTATTCTCACAAAAGCATCTTTCACGCGAAAGAAGTTTGGGGGGGGGCAAAAAAAAAGGATAAATTACGCGAACTTACTTCCATAAAACAACTGGATAGCTCGCACGTATACACATTTAACCGATTGATATACGCACGACGCGCGCATTATTTATTGGTTTCCAGTTATTTAATTCGTCGCGCTTTGGTCGCGTAAGGGAGAAGTGAGAGAGGCAAAACTCAAGCGGTATAAAAAAGCGCAGCAGGTAAATAACTACCGGAATTAGAGAAAAATGTCGACTCCTTTTGCGATGGTTTCCTGCGCGATAGCGCGGGCAAATCAACCGAAAACGTCGAACGGCTTGCTCGATAAAAAACATTCGTTGCGGAAATCCGTCGGGAGAGGGAGAAATCGACTCGCGAGGTTTGGTTTGGAGGAAGATTCCGTCGCTGGAGAAGATTCGTTCGGCAATAAAGACGAGGTGGAAGAAGGGAATAATAATAGTAATAATGGTGTGGAAGAGGAGGAGAGTTTATCCTCGTCCTCCGCGCCGGAGGCGTTCAAAGGCGCGACGGAGAGAAAATCTTCCATCGATGGAGTCTCTTGCTCTTCTCCGAAGTTTATGGCTTTGAAGAAGGGAAACGACAACAACGCGACAGGGGACTCAAACAACACGAACAAAAGCAACGGAAACAACAAGGAACAAAAGAATAAGCGAGTGGCAAGACGAAGGGTGAACCCGGCGACGGCGGCGGCGGTGGCGAAAGCGAAGAGAGAGACTGCCTCCAAAAAAGAAGAGAGTAATAAAAAGGAGAAAAATAGCGACGATATCGACGAAGATGAAGACGACACAAACACGATTCTCGTTCGTCAACCGTTTGAGGCGTCTGACTTGGAGCTCGAGTTGAACGACTCAGACGCCAAGGCGACAACCTCGGGTGGGTCCGTCAAAGTAAAAACAGAGCGAAGAATAGAGAAGAGTGGTAGTAAATCGTCGAAGAATTTCATCGGCGGGAAGTCGGGAGCGAATGGGAGTAACACGAACAAGATGAAAAAGGATCTTGAGGAAGAAGACAAGGAGGAAGACGAATACGCCGTTTCCGATTGGAAGAAATGGAACGAGCGTTTTGACCAATTAGCAAAGGAAGACGAAGCCTTAATCGCGCTTAACGGACAACTCGCCGAAGCCATCGATGTTGAGGATTATACTCGCGCGTCGACGATTCGAGATGCCATCGAAGCAGCATTAACAGTTGACCCGGCAATGAAAATTCGCCGAGGCTTTTTGAGAGCTTTGGAAACGGAGGATTACGGCGCGGCGGCAAAATTTCGAGATTCAGGAGCCGGGTTACTCGGTTGGTGGCACGGAGTTGATATCACGGACTATTTAAAGTCTTTTTCTATCGAACGCGAGAAAATGCACGACTTTGCGTACGGTGTGAATGGTGATCAGTTGGTGTACAAACAATCGGCACAAGGAGAGGAGATTGCAACGAAGGCAATGAAGCAATCGTCCAGTCCTCCAAAAAAGTTCACGAAAGGCACGATTGTTCACGTGACGGTCAGACGTGGACGTTTGGTTGGAACGTCGTTCACCGCGAGAGAGTTGGCGGACGCTAACGATGGATCACCGTTAGACACGTTTGAAAAGCCGCAACAAAATTGGGCTTCCTCAGCGTCTGACATGCCAGAGGATGGCAAGCTCAACGAGCTCAAGGAAGTTCTCGACACGCAATACGAAAAATACAAGAAGAAACACGATGAAGGAGATATCGACGGCGACGACGATGATGATGAGGAAGAGGTCGCTGCAATCAAATATTCGGTAAAAGACCAAACGTTTGGGACGCCATATTTTGAGATGCACGTTCGTGAAGAGTATGATGAGGAGTCGAAGGAGATGAAATTTGTTACGCAGCCGGCGAGAGTTCACTACGTGGAGTCGTTCAGAAAAATCCCAGTTGTTGATTTAAATGACGATGCGGACGGAGATGGCCAGAAAATTACGGTGAAAAGAGAAACGGACGACGACGACTATGACGAGGGCCCTGAAACCATCGACGACGAGACGAAGAAAAAATTACTCGCAGATTTGCAAGAATACAAGGACAAACTGGCTTCGACTAAAGCGTCTCTCAGTGCTCACGAGAAGGAACTGGTCAATCACGAAGAGCGCATAAGGAAGTTGAAAGAAGATTTACTCACGAACGTGAACCTATTGCGCGAAGAGATGAAAAAGATACCAAACTCCCTTGATGAAACTCCTGCAGACACCGATGCGGAAGCGGAAAAGAGACGACTAGAACGCTTCAAGTTGGTACAAGAAATTCGAGACGCAGTAATTGCAAAGGACAAAGAGCGCGTGAAAAAGGAAGAGGAAGAGCTCGATAATGTCATCAACACTATCTTTGACGTTTACGATCAAAGCACTACTTCAGAGGATCCTCCAAGCAGAGAAGAACTTATTAAAATGTTGGAAGACTACAGTACATTGGATGAATATGGCAAAGACTTACTCAATGCGCTCCGGGCTGATGAAAGTGCGGACGTCTCTGACGAGGATTCCCTATTTGAAGAAGAATTCTTCGAGCGATGGAGTGGTATCGATCGCAAGCTTCGAACAGACTCGCCGGAGTTTTTGGCGAAATTGGAAAGATTTGGAGGTGATGCGTTGAGAGATGCATTGTTCGATGGTGCCAACGAAGATGATTTCGATGACGACGACTTTGATGACTTCGATGAGTCCGATATCGTTGAGTCCGAGGGTGGATTTGATTCCCGCATGAAATCTATAGAGGATTTATACGGTGATCCGAGCTTGTACGACCGAGTCAGAGTCCCGGCGGAGTGCACGCGAGTATCGCAATCCTCTTTCCTTCTTACATCTGAGGGCTTGTCCGTCGATACCGACGTTCTTGGTATCAACGCCGAAAATGTAAAAGAGGAAACTGAAGAAACGCATCATAGATCCATCGCGGCTTCAACTGTTCGTTTCGAACGCATTCCAGATCATGTTGCTACGCAAAGCTCTAAAGATCCGTTCGATCGCCTCTACGTTGGTGCCTTTGGCCCGCACGGTGCGGAAATCGTTCGCATCGTTCGCGGACGTTACGGCGACGAGTTAGGCGAAGACTCAAATTGTATCACTGGCATTAAACTTACCGGTGACGCGAATGTTCCAGCCGGTGCGGCATCCTTTCGCGCGAAAATAGACGAAGAAAACAAGCTTCCGAAACTCACAGTCAACGGTTTACAAACTTACCCCGAGGAGCTCGGCGTTGTAGCGCGCTACAAAGGTCAAGGAAGAGTGGCAAAACCAGGATTTGAAGACGCGTCGTGGACGGACGGCGAGCTTTTGGTATTGGACGGTAAAGGAGGACAGCTCACCGGTGGCGCCGAGTTGGGTTTTGTATGGGCTGTGCCGAATGAACGAAGATTGTTGATATTATTTACATCCTTGAAATTGCCGAGCGATTTGAGAGACGACATTATCGACAACAACAATAACGTCTCTACCTTGTCCAGATAAATATCACAAGCAAAACGAGAAGAAGGAGTTAGCTGAAAAGCTACCAGTAACTTATTACTAAACAAATGAAAGAAAAAGAATGAGAGAGAGAGAGAGAGAGAGAGAGAGAGATGATACTATGGTTCTCGCGTGAACGCTTTATGTAAAAGGTCTCTGCGCGAAACTCATCTCCTCCTCTCTCTCTCTCACTTGTTGTAAACAGTCAAGCATAAAGACACGCTCATATCAATGCAGAGAAGAGTAGAAATTGTTGTATTTTTATTATATAAATATCAGATTACACACAAAAGTAAGTTGTTCAAAGTTTGTTATATACCTTCTTCGCGAGCGAGCGAGCGAGAAGTTTGTCGAGTTGCGGTTTGCCCTCTCTCTCTCTCTACACCATCCATCCAAAAACACAAAGTGCAAAAGCGTATTTTACTTCGCGTCCGGGTTGCTCGCAATGTACGCGCTCGCCTCTTCAATCGACAAAATCTTATCCGCCTCCGCGTCTGGAATCTCAATCGCAAACTCTTCTTCGATCGCCATCACCACTTCAACCGTATCTAACGAGTCCAAACCTAAATCTTTCCCAAAGTGCGAAGTCGCCGAGACTTTCGCCGGGTCCACTTTGCTGAAATTTTTCACCACGGAGATGATGCGATCGTTGACGAGGTTCTTATCGAGGAAGCCTCCGGAAGCGCCGTACGCCCTAACGGCGAACAAAGACGACGGCACGTTTTCTACTAATACTTGGTTCGATACCTGTTGAATTCCGTTTTTTGAAAATATAAACAGAGAGAACACGGAGAGATGAAGAAGTCGATTCGTTAAAGGGAGAGAGAAGAGGCAGAGAGACACAATTTTTTCCGCGATCCGATTCACACCGCGTAAAATAATAAGAAACCTCTCCGTGTCCGCGCGAGTGACGATAAAAAAGAACAGACACCAAAATGCCACGAAACGACGAAGGTTTTTAAACGACGCACGGATGGTTGGCACGATCGTCTCGCCACTTGGCTCAAGGCTCTTCGCAACATGTTTACGATATATAGTTTATTTTCTTTCGTTTTTTTTTGTGCTGTTTTTTTTTTTTGTTCAACTTTTTTTTATTTCTTTCTTTTTTTTTCTCATTTTCGTTGCGCGTGTGTGTCAAACGACATGCTTCGCCTGCGCGTGCGGAAGAAGAAGAAGAGAGATGATGACGACGACGTAAACGACGACGTAAACGACGCTCGAAAAAAAAAGAAAGAAGAGACGAGCGAGAGAAGAGACGCGTTCTTCGGACGACGACGCGTGCGGCGCGACACCGCGGACGAGAAGAAGAAGAAGAACAAAAGAAACGCGACGATGATGTCTTGGAAAGATGTCGTGGCGCTGATGGTTTTACTCATTTTTTTCCTCTTCGTGTTCTCGTTGTACGCGAGAGAACCGACGAAGAAGAGAACGTCGTCGTCGTCGTCGTCTTCATCGTCGCGAGGAGGAGGAGGAGGAGGAGGAGGAGCTCCGAAAGTTATAGCCATTGGGGATATTCACGGCGACGAAGACGTTTTGCGACGGTTGCTTTTTGCCACCGGCGCTACGGATAAAGTTTTAGGAGAGGACGTGAGATGGATGCGAGAGAGAAACGAGAAGACCATCTTGGTGCAAACGGGAGACGTCGTCGATCGAGGGAGGGATTCGATTGGGAGTTTTAAGTTTATTCGAGATATCAGGAATCAAGCTTTGATGTCGTCTTCGTCGGGAGATGGAGAAGATGATGTGGATAAAAGGCAAGTACGGTTGTTGGTTGGTAATCACGAGTTGATGGCGATACAGGCGGATTATCGATTCATCGCGAAGGAGGAGTTGGTCGCGCTCGGCGAAGCGCAAATGGATAAGTACGGGGAGCAGGAGAAGATTCATCCAGATTCTACCATAGGAACGAAAGCGCTGCAAAAAGTTGGGTTGTTGAAGTGGAAAAAGCTTTTCGCGCCGAATGAGGCGTTTGGGAAAGAAATCAGAGAGTTTGGAAGCGTGGTTACCGTCGCCGGGGAAGGGAATTGTAAGTCGGCGTTTGCGCACGCCGGAGTGTTGCCGGAACACTTGAGAGAGATGAAGATTCGTAGCGAGGATTACGATAATAACGATGCAAATAAGAAGAGTTTAGATAAAATAATTAACGAACACTACCGAAATAGCAGCAAGGGAGTGCAAATGTCCGGGAACAATTGGCAGGAGCGAAGCCAACTGCCAGGTTGGATAAACGGGGGCGACGGCGTGTTTTGGACTCGAGAACCACCAGACGCGTCCGAAATAAACGGTGGGTGCGACAAGATTAAAGAAATTGTCGAAATGCTAGGTGTAAAGCGTATGGTCATTGGACACACTGTACAATGGCAAGGCATGAATTCTATATGTGGCGGAAAGTTGGTTCTGATCGATTCCGGTATGAGCTACGCCTACGGCGGAAGCCGTCGAGAGGCTTTCGTCTGCGAAGGCGTGAATGGTGTGCCCATGGCAGTTGATGTTCACGGAAAAATTCGAAGAATTTAGTTTATTTACCCTTTAGCGTGCTTATTGTTTCTTAGAGATTTAGATAGATAGTATTTTGCGCGCTTGTGTATGTTACTTAATGTACAAGTCTAGTTTTGCTCTAATTATTAGTTTTCTCTCTGCTAAATTTTGCTGCGTGTTGAAAGAGTCTCGCCACATTCTCTAAAGTCTTCCGAGGACCCCTGGATTCTAAACCGTGCGCGTCTAAAATTTGTTGCACGTTTTTGTTCAGCAAAAACACCCCGTACGCAAATCTGCGCGCGTCACCAGTTGCTTTCGCGTGATCGTCAAGAAACAGAGGAAACTCAACTCTTCGCCATTTTGTCAATGCGACTGAAGATGAAGATGATGTTTTTTTCTTTCTTTGTGGAGAACCGAGGAGATTAGTACTATTAGTATCTTCGCCACCGTTTTGAGAAGACTCCATTCTGTTTGAATCGCTCGAGCTCTCGTTGTCGAGCTTAATCTCCTTCAAATCACCAACGAATGACCTCGATGAGCCAAATGCCAACGGGTACCGAGACGGGACGTCAAAGATGGACGAAAGGCGAGCGACGAGTAAACAAACCGTTCCTAACGCCGCCGCGGCAACTTCGGAGTCATCTCTTGCCAAAGACGAGTGAAACTGAGCGTATTCAGTCTCATTTGTATTCCTGTTCTCTCCTCGCGCGCGACCATCTCTCGTTGCGGCTTCAGAAGCGTTCAGAAACTCCTCGTCTTCATCGTCCTCGTAGCCGAACAACGTAGCTAAAGTTTGGAAGAGAGGATTGCTGGCAGGTTTATCGGCGTCAATGGCGCTATTTCTATTGCTCGTGTTATCGATACTATCGCCTGCATTGTTCGAAACGAGCGGATTCCCAGCCTCTGTCGCACCTTTCTCGCTTTGCAAAAGCATTTGCTGCTGTTGGTCTTGATGGTGGCGATGTTTCCTACTCGAATCACTCGTCGGACCGAGCAACCGCTCCGTTAAATCCAACTTTAATCCGCATACAGCCCACGGTCTCGCGGAAGTTACCGATTGCTGTCCGACTTTTTTCGTCGGAAACGCCTCGGCTAAATCTCTAACCAACTGCCATCTTCTATTTTGCAGTGCCGAAATCGTGCGCCGTAAGGTTCCGTTGATATCCGGACCCTGCACGTGCATCCTCAATTCATCCAATCCGCGACGTTTTTTCATAAGCGACTCTCGTCTTATTCGTATCGATTCTGTTTTAACGCTGACTAACTTTTCTAACCGTGCGCTTTGCTTTTGTCCGCTTTCTAAAGCACGCTTCAGCTCGTACACTCTCTTCTCCGAAGTCGCTCGTCTTTGTTCAATCTCGAACAGAAACTTTGTCTTTTGAGAAACGTGACGAGCGTTGCGTAGTTCTTCTTCCAGTTTAAGTCGTAGTGTGCGCTTCTTTTCTTCAAGTTCTTCTCGACGAGCACTCGCGAGCATGGCCTTCGAGATACTTTGAAGAGCATTTTCTGAGTTTAGCTTTTGCGCGGCTTGCTCGAGGATATCTCTCTTAGTAGCCGCGTTCCTTGCTTTAGATGGCGGAGAGGAAGCATTTACGATGCCACCGTCATTTTCACCACCACCACCACCTGCTCCAAAAGCACCACCGCGAAACGGCGACGAAAAAGGCGACGTTGCAGACGCTTTTGTCGTCTTTGGCGTCTTAACCGTTGACATTAATCCAGCCAATTCGCGCTCATCTAAACTGCTCGTTTTACCTTTCTTCTTACTCGCGGCGAGAATATCATCCGTGATAACAACGCCTCCGTCGGGTTCATAAACAATGTCGTCGATGTCTACTTTGCTCTGCTCGTCTTTCATGTCATTGTAATTGTTCTTATTCCAGTGATTACTATTTACATACATCTCGTGCAAATTCTCCTCCTTCATCAACAACTTCTCTCGAACGTCCAAATCTTCAAACTCTTTCACGTCTCGAATATCCCTCGCGTAATACGTGGTCGCCCCGTTCCTCCTCCTTGATTTTACTTTCAACACGATCACTGGCACTCGAGAACTTTGCGATAGCTGTTTCAATCGTGTGGTTGCTCGTTTCACATGGCGAAAAGAGATGAGCGCTTTGTGCAAGAGCTTTTCCTTCGCATCTTCATTTGATGCTCTGCCTAGTCTTCGTCTTCTAATCTTGTTCATTTTATCTTCTTCTGTCTCGTCGTCGCTATCATCTTCTGAAGAGCAGCTCTCGTTCGAACAACTGCTCGCATCTTCCTTAATTCTTCTCCCGTACACAGCAAACTCGAACAGTCCCGGTTCGAGCTCTTCTTCTTCTTCTTCTTCAAAATTGCTGTCTCTCTCGAGCATCTCTCGAAAGCGTCTCTGCTCTTTCTCAAATATGTCCCAATCTGGATCGCAGACAGACTTGTTGTCTTTTCTAAACGATATCGCTTTCGATGTGAACACTTTCAACGGATCGTCGCTTACGCGAATCGCGTGTTGCGAAGGAGAAGACTTGCCACCAATTTCACCCCCGAGAAAGACGGACGAATCTTTCACGATTCGTTTCAACGTGAAGTATACTTCGATAGAGTTCAGTTGCGAGGCAATTCTTTTACTGTTACTACTATCATCGTCGTAAAACGCATCTAAAACGTTCAATCTCCGAACGGAGATAGATTCCACGTTGCGCAAACCGAACGGTGGTTCGTATTCATCCAAAGTCGTTTGTTGTCGTTGCAAAAACGAATTCTTTTCGTCAGCGAAACCAGTCGATATCGACGCATCCGCTCCACCGCTACCAAGTGCAGCAGCCGCTGCCGCTGCGATAGAGCTACCACTCGTCGTCATCCTCGTTCTTTTTGGAAAGTTCTTTTTGGTTACTCGCGCATGTTTACTCTCCTCTTCTGAGTTTATATATTTATAATTGAGAGCGCTTGCGATTGGAAAAAAAAAGTGTGGTGTATCTTTACAAAAAACGCGGACTCGTGTATGCGTGCTTTTTGCATTTCACATCATTCGATCACACCGTCCACGCATCGCGATAGGCGCACATTGAAAAGCAATTCAACGACAACAGACGATAGCCAGCAGAGTTTCATAAGGAAGAGGAGGAGGAGTAAGAAAAGTGCTCCGGTTATACACGCATTAGGGGATTGGGTTTCGGAAACAACAACGACATGGGAGGAAAAGAAGAAGAAGAAGAAGAAGAAGAAGAACGACAGACGAAAAACACCATCGATTTTCTCTCCATCGTCGGGAAACTGAAGCGAACGCCGAGGACGGGATGGACGAAATATCCAGAAATTACCTCTCAGGTGGAATCAGTGGCGGATCACTCGTTTCGGATCGCGCTGATGGCTTTTGTTTTTGGTTTACAACAACAACAACAACAAGGAGAAGGTTCGTTAGATGTGCAGAAATTAGTCACCATAGCGCTCGTCCACGACATATCGGAGAGCATCGTAGGAGACATCACGCCTCACTGCGGCATTTCCAAGGAAGAAAAGAATAGGTTAGAGGTGGAAGCGATGCAAAAATTGAAACACGCGTTAGGAGATGTAGCCGGTGAAACGATCGAGGCGTTGTGGTTGGAGTATGAAAACGGGAGCTCGAGAGAAGCGAGGGTGGTGAAAGAGTTAGACAAGTTGGAGATGTTGCTACAAGCGAGCGAATACGAAAATGAGTATAAAGATGTAGATTTGACGGAGTTTTATTCGAGCTGCGATGGAAGTTTCAAAAGCGAAAGTGGGAAGAGGTGGGTGCAGGAGATCATGAGAAGAAGGCCAGCTAGGTAATTCTACTTGTACACGAAAGAATAATGAATTTTTAAACAACACAACAAATACTTATATGCGATAAATAGTACAACACACGCGAAATAGAGCAACACTAAACATTCAAAGCGTCCAGCCATTTCCCTCGTTTCCACAACCACGCGTACACCATCCCGACGCCAACTCTATACAAGACATAAATCGCCCAAACGCATAACAAGCCTTGGTTGAGCTTGTGCACGCTGAACCAGGCGATGGGTAAAAACACAGCCCATTGCGCGAGGATAGAGACTAGAGCGACGGTTTTCACGTCACCGACACCTAACAACGCGTTTTGCATGGTCAATGATACCGCATCGCCACACGCGGTCAAACCGGTCAATCTCAGTGGCATCGTCGCAACTCGGATAGCTTCCGGGTCGGTTAAGAAGACGGACAAAATAGGTTGCGGGAATAAAGCGATGAGTAAACCAAATATAGACATGCCCGCCGCGGTGATTTTAGACACATCCCAAGGCCATTGCTTAGCATCTTCCACATCACCTGCACCTAAAGCTCGACCAGACAACGCTCCGGCGGCTAAGCCCATACCCATACACGGCAAAACTAATACCAACATGAGGTTAATCAACACATTCACCGCTGCAACGGACGTGGTGTTAATGGCGCCCACGATCGCGTACATAAACACCATCGCCGAGGCGTACAACACATTCGTGATTCCAGTTGGCAGTGCTTGTTTGATCAACAAAGTAATTTCCTCTTTCGTCGGGAACGAACTGAACTCCTCGTCCAATTCTGCACCTCCTTTCCTCCTTCGCAAGGAAAAACCGAACCCATACTTTCTCGCTCTTTTGAAGCCTTGATAAATGTACATCGCCGTTCCAACCCAGACACTAAACGCGGTCCCTAAACCAGCACCAGCGACGCCTAGTTTTGGTATTCCAAGCGCAGGCACCCCCCAAATGAGCATAAAGGATACCGCGATGTTCGTTATGTGCATCGCGACCAGCGTGTTCATGTATACCTGTGGTTGTTGAATGGCGTTCCAAAATCCTCTAAACGCAAAGTTGATACCAACCGCAGGTACAGCTAATAATCGCGCTCGCAAGTACGGCACCGTTGCCGACGCTACCGCTGCATCTCTGCTGGCGTAATACGTCGGCACGAACCACGCGCAGTTGTGATAACACCACCACGCCAGAGGAAACCCAAAGAACAAAACGATAACGATAGCTGCGTTCAACGGTCTTGCAATTTCCTTCTTCTCTGCAAACGCCACATCAGTTGTTGACTTTCCGTAACTCCTCGCCGAAATTGCTTGTACTGCGCTTGAAACACCTTGCAGCAACGCTTGACACTGAAAATTTGCGGTCGATCCCAATCCAACCGCGGCGACTGCGACCGTGCCCAGTCGAGCAATCATAGCCGCGTCCACCAAGTTCAAAACGTTTTGAGAAACCATTCCACCCATGACTGGTAAAGCGTTCGATAACACCATAGTCACGCGAGTCATCGGTACTCCCACGAACGTTTTTTCCGTCTTACCTGAACCCGTCGATGACGCGCCGTCCCGGTCGCCTTCACCATTGACAGCCACGTAGTCTGAATTTTCCGAAGGAAACGCAGTTGGTCGATCAAAGTACGGCTGTTCATCTTCGTCGTCTTTCGAAAATGCCGCGCGCGGCGCGGTTAAAACCAACGACGATCGTTTTCTCTCTCGGCTTCTTATTTTCGCCGTCGCTCTGCTTGCGTTGATATTCCGATTAACGTGCTGACTAAAACTATTATTCGCATTCCTCTGACGACGACGTTGAGAGTTCGTTAACGTCATCGCGTCAAAGTTTGACAACGACGATGCCACGACCATCGTCACCGTCGCGCGAGAATGGACGCGAGGATGATGGGAACGAAAGCATGGGGAATTGATTTTCGTGATCTCAGTCGTCGTCGCGAGAGTGTTTGTGTTGGGGGTATTGATCATCTTCAACGCGGTTGAAATCGAAAACAAACCCGTACTATGACGATATCGAAAATATACGAGTAGGGCAAAACGAGGAGAAGAAGATTACAAGATTTTGTCGCGCGCGGTGCCTTCCCGCGCGCGCGTTTGCGAGAAACACGAGAACCAAAATATATACAAGCATAAATATTACAATCGCAACAAAACGAGCGCTTTTAAGATTTCCGAAACACGTCTAAAGACAACCTTTTCGGCGTACCCGATGGAGACACGTACGGCGACAAACTCGGATCTAACATCTTCTTCAGTTTCAAGACGGATAAAAATCCGCCTTTGGTGTACGCCTGAATAGCTTTGGCGTCCAACTTCATCTCTTTGCAGTAGTGTTTGCACGTGATTGAGTCTAACGATATGCCTTGGTTTTCGAAGCAATCGGTGAACTTGGGCGCGGCGAGAGTACTGACGACGCCTCGGTAGCCGACGTCGAAGTAACAGACTTTGGAGTCGAGTACGACGAGTTCGCCGGAGTCACGGCGACCGCCCAACGTCGAAGAGTCCTTCGTGGTTGTTGTTGATATTGTTGTCGTTGTTGTTGCTGCTGCTGCTGCCACTATACTGCTAGATGTTTCGTTATCTTCCTCAGACTTTTTTTGTGCATTTTCATGGTCGTTTCTAGGCGGTAAAAGCGTGGAGAGCGTAAACAAAACGCATCCAAGCGATCCGTCGCTTTTTTTGTTCTCGTTGAAAATTTCGTCCAACCGCGGGTCGACTAGTAAAGATTCCATCGGTTCCTCGGTGTCGTCCGTATCACCGCTTTCATCCATGCTTTTCTTGATGAGATCTGGCGACGCACGACCGTTTTCTTCCAAAAATGTTTTCCTTGCATCCTCCACGAGCGCGTTGACTGTTTTACTATTCGATGCTTGTTTGCTTTCGTCCCTCTTTACGCCTTCTTTCGCTGCTACGTCTATGTCTACCACGGGGTCTCCCTCGGAAACTCTATCTTTCGGGAATACTTTCACTCTAAACGCAGTGGACAGTTCAACTGCACCTGGTACTGGCCATACTGGCGCGCAATTCATCGGTTTCATCAGTGAACTCATCAATTTATCCGTACTCTTGTTTGAATTTGCTCGCGGTAAATACGGCACCAAAGAACCGCTCACGCCGCAGCAAAACTCCTTCGTTCCCAATGAGATCCACTCGTCTCGGTAGTCGTTCGTCTCCGAAACCACTACCATCGATTCTGAATGGCTACTGCTATTATCTTTACTTCCTCTTCCACCCGCTTTCTTTCGCATCATCAGCTCGCACACGTATTCGCTCAACGGCGGCGGTCCTTTGTCTTCTTCACCTTTCCTAGTGTTGTTGTTATTCGCATCTCGAGTCGCATTCTGTTGGTGTCGCAAGCGAAACGATTGCAGATACACGTACACGACGTCTTTCGCTCGACTGTCGTCTAATATGGCTAACGTTGGATGGTTTTCAGACGCGTCGAACAATTTGATCGTTTCCTCTTCCGTTTCTTTTGTTTCTGTCGTGTTCTTCTTCTTCTTCTCCTTCTTCTTCGCGTCGTTCGCTGGTGATGACGAGGCATTCAATTTTGAAACCGCCGGCGACGACGACGACGAAGGAGAGGTGCCCTCAACCTTCGAGGACGCGCACCCCATCGCAAGCGTCGCGTGAAATAATCAACCCCTCGCTCTCCGTGCGCGCGCGCGGATCTCAAACCGTTGTTGTTCTTCTCGCGTCGTCTTCTGACCCCGGACGAGAGAAATAAATCAATGGTGACTGTATTTTGTTGTATATTTGTTTTCCCCATCAACAAAACAAAAGCGAAAGAGGGATTTTTTTCCATAAAATTTGAAAAATTGTCGTTTTTCGAGACGGTTTGTGTTTTATCGCAAAAATTATCGAAAATTTTGGTCGCTTCACTCTCAGTCAGGATGAGCTCTTAATTTTTTTTTAAGTTTTACGACGAGGCGCGGGGGTCTCCCCCGAGAGTCTTTAAAAAAAGGGTGTTGAACACCCACCCCCGTCAAACGACAAAAATGTCATCGTCATCGAATAACAACAATTACGGTCGAGGCGCGACGTACGCGTTCATCACGGCCGTATTATACGCCGCGGAAGCGATTTTGTCCAAAGTTCTGAACGAAAGAAACAAATCGATATACGTTGCTTTGCTGATCGACTACGTGATTTTGTACGTGATTTTTGGCATTAATTTGGCGTGGTGTTGTTGTTGTTGCGCGGTTGTCGAGGACGATCCGATGATTTTGACGGCCGGGGAGGAGAGCGGTTTCAATGACGACGTGGAGAAACATCAGAGGATAGATATGGTCGTGAAGGACTCCGGGGTTGGGAAAAAGTTGACGCTGCACAAGAAGTACGACTCGTATTCGTTTTTGCCCTCTTTCTTAGCGGGTAAGAAGAACAAAAAGGACGAAGAAGAGGATGAAAAGAAGAAAAAGAAGAAGAGTTTTACGGAGTACAGGTACAAGGACGACTTTTGCTTTGGTGTGACGCTGAAAGCGCTGAGTCTGATTGCGATGTCGGTGTTTGATTTCGGTGGGAATTATACCGCGATCTTGGCGTATAAGTACACGTCGGTGACGAGCGCGACGATTTTTCTCAGCGCGACGGTTCCAATATCGTGCTGTATGGGGTATTTCTTCATAAATAGACGGTACACGAGAAGGCACGTTGTTGGTGCGAGCATTGCGTGCGCAGCTCTCGTTTTATTGGTCGTATCAGACGAAGTAGAGGAAGAGAAAGAGTTACACGACGACATCCCCGGGGAAGAGCAGAAAAATCCGGCGTTGGGGGATAGTTTGGCGTTTGCGGCGGCGGTTTGCAATTCACTCACGAACGTTTTGCAAGAACATGCGATTGAAAATGGAGTGTATATGAACGAGATTTTGACCGCGTTTGGTTTTTATGGCGCTTTGTTGGCGTTTGTTGCGTTGTTATGGGAACACGATTGGGACTTGGAGAAGTTGGGCAATTTCTTGAAGTCGGTGGGTAAATCCGACGTGATGATTTATATAGTTTTCGCGGTTGTCATACTTTGTTCGTTCACTTCGGCGTACAGATCTTTGAAATACATCGACGCTGGATCGTTCAACGTCATTTTGTTGCAACAAGCGTTGTTATGCGGCCTGGTGCGTTTATTTGGTTTTGACGGTGGGTTTTCTACCACCGAGCAAGCGTTTATTTTCATGGGGACCTTTGCAGTTCAAGCCGTAGGGATTGCCATATTCTCCACCGCGGAGGATCCTAAGAGTAATATCGGGAGTGAAAATGGTGGTAATAGTAGTAGTAGTAGTAGTAGTAGTAGTAGTAGTGGTAGTACAGAGAATAATAGTAATAATAGCAACAGTAGCAGCGCGAGTGAAAGGAGAGATAATGAGGTGGATGAAAAGACGCCGCTGGTAAGAGCATCCTCGTCGTCCTCTCCGTAAGAAGAAGTGTGTGGGAAAGAGGCATGTACGCGTGCTAATGATGTAAGTTTGAGAGATGATTTGCTTTGTATTGATCGCGTTGCTTGAAACGCTGAATATTGATATACGTTACCTTGTAGTTTTGATTAAAAAATACCTGTTAACTCAACCAACGCTAAGATAAACAGAAAGCATCGATCGAATATTAAACGCTCACGCAGGTAATTGCGGAGGTGGTGGTGATTATGATGATATTACTGATGTCGAAGATGATAATAATAATAATAATGATAATAGTATTTTATATGATTATATATGTTGAGGTATTGTCCCTTCGCTGCACACTTCCTCCTCGTTCCCTCTCTCTCTCTCTACGCACTCTTTTATTCGCTTTCTCTCGTTTCTGTTTACGCCTCGATGCCCATTTTACTCAACAACGATCGACTCTCCGCGGCGTAATCGATCGGGTTCATGCTCATCGTCAAAATTTTTCGGCGGTTCTCGTTATTGTACTCTTCAACTTTGCTCTTCAACTTGAACGTAAAGGACTTGAAACGCGCCTCAGCGAGAATCGCATCAAACTTGGCGCTATCGTTCTCTTGAAACTCGTGCATTTCGTCCGCGGTGTAACCGAACAACTTCTCACCGTCGTCGTTGAACAATGTCAACCAGCAATGTCCGCTCTCGTCCGCAATCTTCGCGCCCATGATGTATCTGCGCTTGCAGGTCGCGTACGTCTTTTGGTTCTTGGCGCAATACCACTGTCCGTTCTCTTCTTCAACCTTCGCGTTGTTACCTTCTTCCGGCGTAGCACAGTACCACATGGTGCCTTCGCGAATGGACAAGACGCTTGCTCTCGGGACGATGCACATCTTCGGCTTATCCGAAGCAGACGGGATCTCTTCCGGTTGGAAATCAACCAAAGTTTGTCTCTCCAACGGCGCGAGCTTACCGCCTCTTTGTTGCACGGACAAACCGGCGCCTTCCGCGGCGGTTTTAAATGTCGCGTTCTCGCCATTTTCTTTGAACCATTTCGCGGTTTCGATGGCTTTCTCTGGAACTTCTCCTTCTTCTACCGACGCTTTCGCGGCTTCATCCAATTCGAAGATTTGCATCTCGGATTTTCCGAGCGTACCTAAAGACACTCCTTCGTATTCAGTTACGCGAACCGAGCGAACGATGATCACTGGGTTCGTCATCTCTTTCAATTTTTCGCCTTGTTCCGTAGCCAAAGCGTTCCACAACGTCAATTGGACCGTGTTTGAACTCTCGTCGCACAAAGTCAATTCTCTTTTTTGAATCTCCGAGTTGTCGGACTTTCGCTTCACCGCGCTCAAATCAGCGACGGACTTGACAACAGCGCACACGTCGCACGTCGCTCTCTTTGAGTTGACTCTTTTCGCCAAGTTGCCGATAGACACAAACTCAAACGCTTTCTCGAAAATCTTCTTCGCAGAACTTTCCAATTGCTCCTCTTCGCTCGCCTCTACGATTTCAGACTTGCCGTCTAAGGACATTTCGTAGTCGTTGTTCACCGTGGAATACTGTCTATTCGCCGGTCTTAAAGACCCTTTGGAGACGTAGTACAACTTACCAACTTCCAAAACGTTCTCGTATCTCTCCACGGCTTCTCTCCACAACGTGGCTTGAATTGCCGTCCCTTCGCTATCGACCAACTCCACGGTCAAAACCTTACCTTCGCCTTTGGCGTTGCGGTACGTCCTCGTGTTTCCCTTCACCGCCAACTTAGCTTTAATCGTCCATTGCGGCTGATACGGGTTCAAACTCGCAATCGGCTGAGATCGTCTCGAGTTCACCACGCCAGGAACCGTCTTCCCAGTCGTCGCGCCCGGCGTCTTAAACTCCGGGCTCGCGTTTTCATCCACGAACGAAAACTTCCTCACCACCGCTTCGCTGTTTTCAAAAACCACGTCGGTGAGTTTCACAACCGCGCCGGATTTCACCATCTTGTCCGCCTTCGCGAACGCGTCTTTCGCGAACGTGCACTTCATCTTGTTCGTGCCGTCGTTGAGTACGCCGCTGTGATTTTGCGTGATAGTGATAATATCGGGAGAAAATGTCGTCAGTAAAAATCCAAAGGCTCTAGAGAGAGAGAGAGAGTTTTTAAAAGTATATATTTTTAAAAGTGGAGGAAGGAAGAAGATTTTTGAAATCAAAACAACGACCTCCTCCCTCTTTTTGTTTTTGAAAAATGAAAAGAGAAGAGGAGATGTTTGTTGTAAAAGAGAGATAAAAATCCAAATGAAAACGCACCGAAACGCATCGTTAGAGCCATCAAACTCGAGAACCTGTGGTGGTCGAGCGTAAAGAAGTATCGGAGAAGAAGAAGAAGAAGAAGCCGCGAAGGTTTCGGTTAGTTGGAATCTTTTTTCTTTTTGAAAACGCGAGAGAAAATTTTTAAACCGACACGAACTTTGAGAGAAATCCCAGAGAGAGAAAGTTTGAAAGCTTCCCTGTCGATACGAATCCCAACACACACACACACACACACACAGAGAGAGAGAGAGAGAGAAGGAAAGAAAGAAAGAGAACACGAGCGAGAGCGCACCTGAACGTTCAACTCGTCCGTGACGATTTTGGACTCGCGAATTTTCGCCACCGCGCCCGGGGTTACCGCTACCGCTGACATTCTTTCGCTCGATGGATGCAAAAAGTGTCGAGTGTTTTGTTGCGCTTCTCTCTTCTCTTCTCTTTTTTGAATTTTTTTTTGAGCTTAAAACCCTAAACTCATACGAGCAAAAGAGTGTGAAACAAAAAAAAGCGGCAGAAGAAGAAGATGTCCGACGACGACGACGACGCCACCACCGACGCTGCTCTTCTTCTGGCGAAGAAAGTCGGCTTGCGAGACCAGTCCTCGGTACGTTTACGGGTGCAGAACGACGATACCGACGACGACGATGAAAAAGAAGAAGCATCTTTCCAACGAGACGTGAAACTGTTCGAGTGCGTGGAACTCGCTTCTTCGTCGTCAAATTCAGTTACGACGACGACCGAAAAGAAGAAGAAGAAAGTCCGAAAACTCAACGAGAAAAGCGCGCAAGATGAAGAGCGACGGAAAATGATGACGCGCGGCGATGCATGTGCGTACAGCGGTGGCGCGGTGGAAAGTTTAGATTGGTTGGACGATGATTACGGCATCAACGAGGACGACGAAAAGTCACGCTCTGAATTTTCGAGCGGTGCGTTTTTGGCGGTGGAAGCGAGAGAAGAGTCGAGAAACGCGCGGGTGAAAGTAAAAGACGCATTCACGAGGAAAGGCGAGACGGGTGTGGTGCAAGTGTATCGGTGTTGTTTAACGCCGACGAAGACGAAAGGGAAGACGGCGTCTTCGAGTTCTTCACTAAAAATGCATTTAAAATACTTGATCGAACACGACGGCGGGTTCGCTCACTGCGTGAGATGGTTGCCAAACTTGCCGATGAAGAAGAGTGTCAAGGAGATGAAGAAGGAAGAGGAAAAGAGCAAGCAAACGACGGCAAAGAAAAAAAACAAAGACGTGGAGATGGAGGAGGTGGAAGTGAAAAAAGAATACGAAATCGAAGCATCGCGTTTGGTGGTTGACGCGAAAGTAAACGAGCTGAAGATGAAAGACATCGAAGACGCGAGGAAAGATATTTTAGGATACTTAGCTGCGTGTCTAGCCGATGGTTCGGTGCAAGTGTGGGCGGTACCGAAAAAGAAGGCAAACGAAGAGAACGACGTGGTGGTGTTGAAAGCGGAGAGCGCGTGCATTTTCAGAGGGAAGTTGGTGACGAAGAACCCGGTGCGCGGAGGATTGAGTTTGTCGTGGAGTCAAGGCGCGCCGGGCCGATTAGCAGTCGGCACGGTGGACGGAAGCGTGTGCGTCTTTGATATTCATCGATGCATACAATATGACATTGAAAATAACGTGAACTATAGCAATAGCAATAATAGCAACACGAAGCAGTTCGCTCACGTGCCAACAATCACGGTCACTATGGAAGAAACGGGACCGATACGCGACTTAGAATTCGCGCCGTTAGAAGACCACGACGAACACCGAAAGGACAAAAAGAGCATCGAAGACGATATCATGCGTAAAAGGCTTGCCTCCGCAAATTTCATCGCCATAGCTGCTAATAAAGTTGCTAAAGCGAATGTTATTGATCTACGATCTCGTTCGGTACTTCCAGAATCGTTTCAAATTGAGAAATGGATGGACGATATACGCGCTGTCGCGTGGCTTCCGAAAGGCGCGTTCATGTACGGTTGCGACGGAACCGTCGGTTTTAACGGGAAGTTTTTACTGCGACAATACGATGGTCCCATTTGCTGGGAAGATGACGAACAAGAAGTTAGATACGGAGGAACAGTTGGGATAAAGTTACCAGCCGCGGATGGCATCCTAAACGATATTAAAAACGCCGGGAATAAAGCCATCGATTACACGAAAAAATCTGGTGGTACGCCTTGGTCCATCGATTCGCGCATGTTCGGAACGCGAGGTTCACGCAACAAATGCTCATTTGTTGTCGTTGGATCCAACTCGGGTGTTGTTTCCGCTTCCGTACAGCGATATCGGATGAAAGAGTCCAAGAACAAAGACGCTTTGTGGAAGTCACAAGGTGGTTGGCCGGCGTTTGAGCAAATTGGAGGGATGCGAGAGTCACGCGTCGATCAGGAAAGATTCGTAGAATTTCTCATGCCCGGAGACGATAACATTGGTTTGAATAGAGAAGGGCATGAAGCGCGAGAAGACGAGGACGAGGAAGGATTTCGTATCAAAAAAGGTTTGGAATGTCACGAAGTTCGGGTGAACAAAACTGGTAACACGGTATGGATTGCCTCTGGATTCGTGAATGGGTTCGTTCGAGTCCAATCGCTCGAGAGAGCGTACTTGGACAAGATTTGCGACACACAGAGCGATGAAATGGACAAATGGCTTCACAAGGAGACCTTTGGGTAATGATGTAAAATAGTAAATTGGTAACGCTGATGCTTTTGTACACGAACAATTAAGAAAACGTCGCTCTACTTGCTCCTATTATTTACGACTACGATATGCATGAACCCATCCGGTGCGGATAACGCATTCCACAACGCGCCAACTGGTTTCGATTCATCAATTTCGATTCCCTCTATTTTAATGGTTCTATTTTTGTCTCCCCGCGTGCTAGTATTGTTATCTGGAAACATGACGTCGTCTAAACACTCCGCAATCGATAGATTCCGAGCAACCGGCGCGGAAGAAAATCGCACACACCGTTCCCAAAACGCCTGACCGTCATCGATATCCTCATCTTCTCCGTCGTCCCGACGCATCGTGTCTACTTCATACGCCCGTATTGGTACCACTCTCTTACTTCCTTCGTTCATTTTCTTCTCCTTCTTTGCTGCCTCTTTTTGAATCTTTGTCAACGCTTCCTTTGCTTTCTCGTATCCAGTTCTCTTATTATCGATATTTTCGTCGCCAACATTCGCTGCACTCGTTGTCATCGTGCTTTCCCACAAATCATCTCTTACTTGCACGCCCATCGACATCACCACTTGACTTGATCCTGTCTGTATGAAACTCGCCTCTTTCAAAGCGTTGAAAAAATGACTCTTGCACGCTTTTTGCGCGTCTTCACCAACCGCGTGTCTAAACGATAAACTCAACTCGTCTCTCTGCGAATATCGAGCGACGAGTTCTATCGGAAAAACGGGACCATCTTTTCCCGCACCATCACGAGTCGTCAAAGCTCTGAGAATATCCGCGACAACTCCAAACGGAACGTTCCATTGTATCGGTATCGATAATTTCTTCGTTTGCATTTCTCCTCTCCTCGAATCGAAAAGCTCCACGTCTATCGGTTTCGTCTCGAACCAAACTCCACTGGTGGTTGATGTCTTGTTTTTACTTTCGGTACTTTTAATACCACCGCGTCGTCTCTCGCGATTATCTCCATCGCGGTCCTCGTCATCAATATTCTTCTCCTTTCCACCGTTATTATTATCATCCCTTCCGCCGCTCCTTTTCCCAAAGGAACTGTGCGAAGCCTCTTTGTCGTCGACGTTCTCTTCCTCTTCCTCTTCTTCTTCTTCCTCCTCCTCCTCCTCCTCTTCGAGTAACCGAAACTGTTGAAAATACTTTCGGATTTCCCCGCGCTCGAACCAGTCGTGAAACGCCGTCACGCGCGCAAATCTAGGGATGTGCACAAAGTGTGGCTCCGGTGATGCGATCGAACACACCTCCTCTCGTCTCATGCTAATGGACGCGGGCACCGCGCCGGACCATTTTTGTTCGTTTATCGAAATCATCGTCGCGCGATGCGAGCGTCGCGTGGCGACGTACGAGTAAAGGCAAAATTTTTGAGAGCTCTTCTTTTTTTTTCACACTCACTCCGGTCGTCCGTATGGAAGTTGGGGAGGAGTCCTCTTGTGTGCACGCATTTTATTGCAACAAACTGAACGCGTGCTGATACTATATATATATAATTATTGAAAGATGAGTTGTTTTTCGTATTGATTGTGTTGATTTTATTGCTTGAAATATTGAAGATTAGATGCGCTATGATGTTAAAAACTTAACTCAACCATCGCCGAAACGTTCGCGCGAAATAGTCTCCCCGAACACCTATGCTCACTCCGTAGTGCGATTGGATCAAATTAAATTCCTCGCGTTCATCGAGCATTTCCAAACGTTCCGCGCGATATATTTCTTCTCTGCTCAACAGCACATCCTGGCAGTCACTCATCTTCCTGCACTTGACCGCATCAAATCCACATTTCACTAACATTGCTTCCACCGAGGCGCAATCGACGTGACTGCCATTTTCTTCCTCCAAGGCTAAAAACGGCGTCCCGCGTTGCTCTCTCACGTTCTTACACATTCGACGACCAAACTCGTCGTTTAACCGCATCGCCTCGTATGATACGATCGCTCTGTTTGCTGCTAGTCTATTACTGTCGTTACCTTCTTTAATACTAACTCTATCGCTACTTTTATCTCCATCGAACGTCGCGCACATTCTCAGCACCTTTTCGCATTTTTCTCCGTTCAAATACGACAACGCCACCTCAGTCACAAACAACGTCGGTAATTGCCAATCTACTCGAGCTTCCATTAACATCTCTTTCAGTTCTTCCGCGTCTCTTAAATCCGCACTGACTAAATTATACCCACTTGTAGACCGTAACTCCGAACCGTCTCGTTCAAAGTGATACACCCCCAACGGTTCCCGAAGCGCCTCGTGTTTCTCAATCGTTTTGATCTTCCGTCGAATCACTTCCGCGAAATCCACATCGTACCATTTCACTCTGTTTGTAAACGATTTTTTGCTGCCAACTAAACACCACCAGCTCGTGTCGTACCCTGATCCTAAGTTGATCACTTGTTTCGCGTACTTTACTTTTTTCTCCTTCTCCTCATCCGCGCGTTCGTCGTCTTCGTCTTCACCAGTCTCCTCGTGGCCCGTCATCAAAAACATCTCGATCGCTTTCCGCACGTGCGCGACTCGGTAAAATGTGCCCAAGTTGTGCAACGGTTCGTTTCTGCGAGCGTGTTTCTTGTTGACGAATAATGCAGACCAAATGTCGTTCGGTAAGTGACCCGCGGTCGCGCACGAACTGTTGTTCGTCGTCGTCGTCGTCGTCGTTTACGAGTGCGAGAAGAGAGAGAGAAACAGTTAGAGAGAAGATTTACTTTAACGCGCGCGGCGGAGAGTTTCCAAAAGTTTCGAGAAGAAAGAGAAAAGAGAGGAAAAAGAAAGAAGGGTGTTCGATGATGATGATGTGGGAGTGAAACGCACGCTCTCGCAATGGTCGCCTCGTCGTTGGTGGATTGCACTCGGACGTCCTCGTCGTCTTTGGCCAGGCCTGCTGCTGGTTTTTTACTCGCAGTGTGCATTTTTTTGTGCTGCGGAACTCGTACAGGAGTACATCAGAAAAGGCGAATCGCGAGCAGAGTATTCATTCTATATTATTAAAATTCGAACTTGACGCTCGAGGACGCCGCGGCGTGTGACTTCTACGATGATTTGTGACCAATAACTTTACTTATTCCGTGAAGACGACGTCTTCTTCCTCCTGCATTGATGGTACTCTCAGTCCGTTCCTCTCCGCGAGCAGATTCAAATAGAGTTCTAACCTCTGCTCGGATTTGGAGAGAGGTATCCTCTCGGAGTCTTGTCTTTTCTGAGAGGCGTTGGTGGTTTCGCCGGGGACGCGGAGAATGTGGATTGGAATGTTGAACGCGCTCGCTTCGTCGGCAATTTCTTCTTCTTCTTCTTCTCCACTAATCGATGGCCAATCTGACTGCTTCAGATGCTGCATGTTCACGTGGTTTCGTAACCCGATCGAGCGGGTAAACTTTCTCAAACACACTCGACAGGAGTACGGTTTTTCTCCCGTGTGCTGTCTTCTATGCTTGTTCAAATTGCTCGAGGAAATAAAACTGCTGTCACAATACTCGCACTTGTGCGGTTTTTCGCCCGTGTGCACTAATCTGTGCTTTCTTAAATCCGATGGACGACTAAAGCCTTTCTCGCAGTTTGGGAACGAGCATAAATACGGTTGCTTCCCTTCGTGGTCCACGCGCACGTGTGCAAGTAAAAGGTGTTCTTTCTTGAACGTCAACCCGCACTTATCGCACGCGAACGGTAATGGCCGTTCCGCCGTGTTGCGATAGATACGATTCCAACACGATCGACAGCATTTCTTTCCAACGTGTGGTCCGATGTATTTAAACGGAACGTTTACCAAATCGGTCGAGGGTATTCTCTTTGTTCCATCTGCTCTCCTCTTTTGTTCCCTTCTGCACTCGTCGTCTTGAATGAACACGCACTGCATACGATTGATATTATGATCGTTACCGTTTAAACTAGCGCTTAAATTCATGAAACGATTCGATATCAGGGACGATGATGATAAGGAAGTCGAGCGTAAAGTCGACAAGTCGCTCCTCGTCGTTCCGAGCGCCCCCTGCAGCAGTAAGTTCATCAGAGGCGTTCCCGTTAACGCTTTCCGCGCTTCGGCGAGGGCAACTTCTTCGTTGGGGATTCCACCACGCGTCGACATAATTGTTTGTTGGAGTGAACTCATCATCGCGGCGGTGCTGATATCAATGTTGCCAATATTTTCTCTTTCTTCTTCTTCTTTTTCTTGGTTCGATTTTGATTGAAACCGCGCCTTCTTGACCTCGTCGCTTTTCCGCCGCTCCGCGTCCCCGGCGTCGTCTCCGAGCATGGATGATGATAACAACAACAAGTGCGCGCCAATTTTAGATATTTTTCTCTTCCGTTCGCGCTCGTCATCTTCTCCTTTGTCGGTACGCGCGGCGTCTTTAGAAGCAGAAGAGGACCGAACTAATTCGGGAAATAAACGCTGACACCGCTTTGGGTTTTTGCTCTTTCTTCTCATCGTTAAAATTTCACTTTATTTAAAAAACTATGCACCGCATATTCACGACCCCACATGGCGATCGTCTCTTTAAGTGCTCTCTCTCTCTCTCTCGTCGTTCCGTGCCCCGCGACGCGATGGATATTCGTGAGTCCTTCTTCTTTTGACGTCCCCGTCGCGAAATGTGTAAGCACGCCAAGAAGAAAAAAACAGCTCGAAGGGAGAGTGACACCCTAAAGTACACTTTTTTATGTTTTCGGGAGGAATCATCAGCTCCTCACAACTAAAAAGAGAAGAAGAGAGAGAAAATGAGGGCGTTCTCCTCGCCTCGTTCTTCTCCTCCTCCTGTTCCTCTTCGCTCTTCTCGCGAAGACGAGAGACGACGACGACGACGACCGGAAAGGAGGAAGGTTTTGTCTTCTTCTTCTTCTTTTTCTTCTTCTTCTTCGTTTGTGTTCGCGGGTCAAAGCGACGACGACGACGACGACAGCGGGCGAAGGAGGAGAAATGGAGGAGGAGAGAAACAGAAACGTTTCTTCCGGACGAGAGCGAAAGCGCAGCGGCGGGGATTTGCTTACGACGACGATTTGAGCAACAACAACAACAACAATAATAAGCCACCGATGCAACAGAGAGTTTTGACAAAGTTTCTCGAGCTGCCAACCGTACCCATCGGGCAATACGTGGCATCTCCGACCTCGTATTTGCACAAGATGGACTCGAGACTGAAACAGGCGTGGTTGATGGCTTTATTGTTGTGTCCGTCCTACGCGAACGAACCGATAGAGAGAGTGTACGTGTGTCTCTTTCTCGTCTTGGCGTCGGCGACGAGTTTACCGAGGAAGGTTTGGGGGTCGCACACGAGAAATTTAGGTTTGTTAGCGCTCGCTTTGTTTGTGTTTGCGGCGATTGGGAGCGACGGTGTTCCGCTCTTGACGCAGCCGAGAGAACCGGCGGCGGTTTTGGAGGGATTAGAAAACGTTGAAGGGATCGCTTTGGCGACGAGTTATAAGTACGCGGTTTTGAATTTTGGACCAATCCATGTGACGAGAAGAGGCGTGACGATTGCGACGAATGCAGCGTGCGTGACGTTTACAGCGTTGCAGTCGGCACACATGGCGTTGTGCACGACGACGCCGGAATCGCTGGCGTTTGCCATGCGCTGGTATTTGATGCCGTTGAAGAAAGTTTTTAAAGTAGAAACAGACGAAATCGTGTTCACGTTATTGTTGGCATTACGGTTTACCTCGATTGTGTTCGAGGAGACGAGGAATTTAAGCTTAGGATTAGCGTCTAGAGGTTTAGATTGGAAGAGTTTGGGATTTCGAGGGTCCATCGACGTGTTCGTGCAATTCTTGGCGAGGTTGATGGATTCGTTGTTTGCAAACGCAAAGGCGATTTCAGAGGCGGCAGAATCGAGAGGATATAACAGTAACAGTGAATACGACGATGATTTCTTCGATAACGAGCGTGGTTACGGGACGCAAGATAACTCTAAACCGTACGTGAGGATTGAAAATTTCGTCGGCGCGTTGTTATTGTGTGCATTCGTGCTCCACTTTTCCGATTTTGACTTCGCAAAAGTATTTACGCGCTTGTGAAGGAAGGAACCTGCGTTTTCAGCAATGAGTAGATAGATGCTTGCATAGTTTAGATAGATAGTAATAGCTGTAGTTCTGCCTTGTTTAAGATTTTATTACAATGTTCATGTATAGGTTTTATAAATAAATATGATAATGCATCATGCGTGAAGAGAAAAGAGTAGAGAGAGAACGAACTACTTGGTTCTTTTTTATTCATCCTCCTTTTCTTCGATGACTTCCGGAGTGACTTCTTCGAAAATCTCCTTGGTAGACGCCTCACCTGCCCATGTCATCTCTTCCACTGCAGGCTTTTCCTCTGTCTCTTCGACGACCGGGGCGACCGTGGAGTTTCTCATCTCAGCTTTCAAATCGTTCGCGGCGGCTAAGACGCTCTCGTCGACTTCGTCCTCGTCTCTCAACTCGGTCACGCTCGCACCGTTCATCGCGGAGTTTTCATCCCCACCGGGCTTTTGGAACACCAAAGTCTTCGAAACCCATGCCAACTCTTCGGCCTCGCACTCTAACCCACCGAATTCTTTGAACAAGTTCTTCAAGTCCAACTCGGAATACGCTCGGTAGTACGGTTCGTGGCTAAAGACCGGAAAGTTCTCCAACGCTTGGTCGATTTCTTTTTCCATGTTCAGTCTCTTCCCGTCGCCTCTTTGCGCCGAGTCGACAAAGAACAACTTTCCACCCGGTTTCAAAACTCTCGACATTTCTCTGGCGACGTTCTTTTGCGCCTCTGGCGGCAACTCGTGGAACAAGTAAACGCAAGTGACCGCATCGAACGAGCCGTCCTCAAGAGTGCTCATATCTTCCGCGTTGGCTTCTAAAAGCGTCAACTTTCCGCCGTTCTTGTCAAATGCTTTGTGGTTTTCTCTCGTTTTTGCTAAATAAAACGGGCTCAAATCTTGCGCCGTGCACTCCAAGTCCGGGTTGTTGTCTCTGACAAAAGTGAGGAAACGCCCAGTACCCGTGGCCACGTCCAACAACTTTGCGTTTTTCTTTTGTGTCTTCAAATACTTGTTCAAATGCGGCAAGCATCTTCTTCTCATGGCATCCGCAGAGCCTAAAAACAAAGTCTCGACTTGAAAATCGTACAATCTCGCGGACTCGTTAGACAACCATCCGTCGGTTTGGTAGTGGAAGTTTTGCGCGTAGTACTTCGGGTACCTCTTTTCGTCGATTTCAAACGTGCTCAAAAGCTCTTGACCGCCATCTTTGCGTTGCCTCCTCGGTTGCACTTTTTGTCGCTGATCGCGAATATTGTCTCTAGAAATTCTCAACACTTGCAACAAATTCGTTTGATACGACGGAGCGGTGACCGGGTTCATGTCGTACGGAAACTTGTACTCTTCATTTTCGATGAGTTCCATTTCTTCTCTGAACACGCTCAAAATCGCGGACATGTGCGCCTCGAGAAACGCAGAGACATCTCTCGCCGCTTCCTCCGTCATGCCTTCGGACTCTTTCTCCGAACCACCGGCGGTGGTCAAGTTCGCATCCGCGGCTCTGACCATTGGTCGAATCGCATCTTCAAACGGTTTCGTATCGATGTTATTTTCTTCCAACAAAATCTTCGCCACAGCGCTCGCTACGCCGACGCCGTCCACATCCGCGCGAGAGCCGCCTCTGGAAGCAACAACTCCGTTCGTTAAAAAGAACAAGAATCGCGCCGAAACAGCGGCAGTGTATTGCGCTCTGAAGACATTCTTTTGAACATCTTTCGGGATGGAATCTTCCATGGTCTTCGCGAACATTTGCGCGATTTGCGCGACGGCGTCTTGTTGTTGCGAAGAAGAAGAAGAAGAAGAAGACGCATTCGGCAACTCAAAGTTTGGTAACTCTGGCAAAGGCGGTAAATCGATGGTCCCAAACGGCGTTTCGATTTTATTCGACGACGGCGCTTCCGTATCCATCGCGTTCAATCGAAAAACAGACGATCTTTGCTTTAAATCGCCGCCAGTAAGAAAGGCACCCCGTCGTCGGTTCGCCTGGAGCGGATTACTTCTTGCCGCCTTGAAATTTTTCCTCGCGGCCGCTTTGACTCGCATCGCCGACGCGAACGGAGTCGCCAAAGATGCCATCGCGACGGAAAAAGAAGACATGGAGCGCGCGTGTGTTTAAGCGTGTCTTTCTTTCTGTGTGATGTTTTAAATGATAATATTAATATTAAGATCTCAATGAGAGAGAGGGAGAGAAAGCGCGTTTTCTGTAGTGACGTCGTCACCACGTTTTTTTTTTCTTTGAAAAAGTTTCGCATCATCTCACGAGAGATTTTTTGTTTGTGAGCCACACATCTCACATCCATAAAAAGAGAATAAGAGAGAGTAGAAAATACGAAGAAGGAAACGGGAAGTCATCATCATCATCATCATCATCATCAGTGAAACCGAGAAGAACCAAAAAAAATGCACGTGTGCATAAATAAGGTAGTATTTGAAAACTCCTCGTCGTGGTTTCCTTTTTCTTCTTCTTCTCCTCAAGCCTTTAGCTCCTCCTCGGAGGCGAATTCGTTCACGCCTAACGAACTTTCGCCCGCGGTTGTTTCGCTTTTTGGGTCCTTGTGCTTGAGAACATCCATCGCCTTTGCGTCGCGGACTTTTAAGCGCCACTTTTGAACTTTCGCGTTGGCATATTTCGCCGCTTGTACTTTCACCTTCAAAGTCTTCTCCTTCTCCTTGAGCTCGATCGTTTTCTTATCGCACATCTTCTTCGCGTCCGCGTTGCTTTCAAACGTCACGAAACAAAACGTTTCTTGGGACGGTTGGAAAACTCTTTTGATTTTCACCTCGAACGTTTCTTCCAAGTACAATTTCAAATCAAACGCGTTCGTCGAGAAGAACGACGCGTCTTCTTTTCCTTTTTCGTCCTCGTTCTTCTTCTCATCGTCGTCGTCGTCGTCGTCGCACTCGTAATCGATGACCACCGGGTTCACCTCCTTCTCGAATTCATTCTCGATGTTAAAATCACCCTTGCCGAGATCGCCTTCTTTCCAACCTTGTTTCGCCAAGCGATTTCTCTCCGTGCCTTCGTGTTCAAAGCCCGTGCCGACGATGTCTTGCAAGGGGAGACCGAGCGGTTGTATGCACGCCATTTTCTTCTTCTTCTTCTTCTTCGAAAGGAAAAAGTGAAAGAAATGAATGCGTTGTTGTTGTTGTTGTCGTGCTGTTCTTTTGAGAAAAAAAAACAAAGCGTTACGTTCAGACGTTTGTTTGTGGATAGAATTCCCGCGTGTGCCTCTGCCTCTCTTCAAAAAATTTCTTCAAACTTGAC
>Ga0255765_1000193_pt1 | contig 80446 bp, 47 predicted proteins | sample 041ome_8_FD_179965 | JGI IMG/M metagenome (GOLD analysis project Ga0255765, IMG submission 179965) | Coastal salt marsh microbial communities from the Groves Creek Marsh, Skidaway Island, Georgia - 041407BS metaG (version 2) | ecosystem: Environmental > Aquatic > Marine > Intertidal zone > Salt...
ACATCGATCGACCTTTCTCTGTCGATCGACCTTTCGCCGCTCGCGGTCGGTCGGTCGGTCGGTCGGTCGGCGTCGGCGCGACGTCCCGTCCCGGGCGCGACGCGAAAACCGCGCGATACTGCGCGGTCATAGGCGACCGCGCCCCCACACGCGCGCGCGCGGACGCGCGCCTAAATACGCCGGGTTTGACCGCCGACGAGAGCCGCGCGACGCGAGGACAACGACATCGTCTTCGCGCGCTCGCGACGAGGGACGGTCGACGGCCGCGCGCGACGGATGTCGGCGTCGGGGACGACGACGAACACCGGGCTCGCGATTCGGATCCCGAACGACGCGCGCGGCGCGACGCGCGGGATCGATCCGCTGAGCGACGTGCACACGGCGGTGAAATCGGCGACGGGGACGAAGATCATCGCGCTGATCGACGTGAGCTCGAGGTTCGCGCTGCCGATCGCGCAAGCGGCGAAAGAGGTGCGGGCGAGATTTCCGGAGGATCGCGGCGCGGCGCGCGACGAGTTTCGAGAGACTGACGCGCGAATGGGTCGACGCGGAAACAGCTGGATGTGTGCGTGACGGTGCTCAAGTCAACGTGTCGCGCGTTCGGCATCATGCGATGGCCGTATCGAAAGATGCGAAAACTGAACACTATGATTAAGCAGCTCGAGCGGTCGGCGAGAAACGCCGCCGAGGAAAACATATTACATCATAGAATGAAGCGACTTGAAGCGTGTCGACGTGCGAGAGATTTGTTGGTGCTAGAAGCAGAGGCGAACGCACGGGCGCGAATCGGAAAACCCGCCTCGCAGCAGTCCGCCAAGGCGGAGATAGCGTCGACGGGCGCGCGCTACGATTCCAGCGGGCGACTGGGCAACTTTAAGGATCCTGGATACGCTTTCGATACCGACCACAAGGGTTATGCGCTGCATGAGGCGATGCGGAAGATGATGGAGACTGAGGGGTTAGATACGATCGGTCGTTCTGGTCACGTGGATGTCGAATCTGACCCACTGAGCGAACTCGCCTCGCAGGTTACCGCCGTGCAAGAGCGTTTCGTGCGACGGCCAAATCGCAACAAAAGACAGCTACCAACCAGATGCCCGGAAGAGATGGCACTACATGAATTCGTCATGGGCAATCCGGGACTCGAGGCAATGGCTTCGTTGACCGCGCGATTGCGCCGGCAAAAGGAATCGAAGAAACAGACGTCTGAGCACGCCGACGACGCGGACGGCGAAGTCGACATCGATGGGGACGACGGGAAGCAAATTGCGTGGATCGTAAGCTCTCAAAGTCCAGCCTATACCGTCAATGTCCGTCCAAGTAACCCAACGGCGCGAATTCCAGACGTCTTGGTAGAGGAACGCTCTCGGCGAGAAGCCACCTCTCCGCTCGAGCCCAGTCTAGCTCTGTTCCCGTTAAATGTGTCAGCAATCCACGGTGCGGCTTGACACTTGTTACTCAGTATTGCATTATTGTAGAACCACTTAGTATTTTATGTTATATTTATGTACCACGCGAAGTAACTCCCCTTTGCCGCGTATGCCTAGCGAGCGTGCTATCCGCAGTCGCGAAAGGGTCCAAACCCTTCGCCGCCACCGCGCGTTCTCAGACGTCCGCGCGCGACCTCTCACGAGCCAAAGAGTGAACCGCGCGAAAGACCACCGAGTTAGTCGCCATGGGTAAGACTCCGGCGCAAGAGAACCGCCTGCGCGCGAAGAAGCAAGGGATGTCTCACGAAGACGTCAAAAAAGAGCAAGCCGCCGACGCGCGAAAGATCAAGGATCTCGCGAACAAAGACGCGACGTTCGGGATGACGAAAGGAGCGGCGATGAATCGTAAGCATGAAGTTGCCATGCAACGGTTGCGGGACATGAATGACCCGACGACGGAACTCGGGAAAGCGACGCTCAGGGCGGCGAAGAAGAAGGCCAAGGAGCAGCAAGAGTTTTTGTTGCGAACGAAGGGCATAGACGTGAAACAACCGGAATTACAGCCAGGAGTGGACCCGAAGACGGTGCTTTGCGAGTTTTTCAAGCACGGTTGCTGCGCGAAGACGGCGGATAAGTGCAAGTACTCGCACCAGTTGGATATCGCGACGCGGCAGCAGAAGCGAAGCGCGTTCGAGTTGCCGAGCGAGGACTCCATCGAGATGTGGGATCAGAAAAAGCTCGAAGCTGTCATCGCGCGAAAGCACGGGCAGGAAGCGAACACAAACAATGAAACGACGATCGTGTGTAAGCATTTCTTGGATGCGGTTGAGAAGAAGCTTTATGGATGGTTTTGGCACTGCCCGGGCGGTGCGGACTGCAAGTACAAGCATAAGCTGCCGCCGGGTTTCGTGTTCAAGAGCGAGCTTCGCGAGAGATTGCTCGAAGAAGCTCGCGCGAGAAAGACCGACCAAGACATTCTACGCGAGAAACTGATCGCGCTGAAGAAGAGCGGGAAGAACACGACGCCGATGACGCTGGATGTGTATTTGGAGTGGAAGAAAGAGCGCGTCGACAAGATCAAAGCCACTGTGGAGGCTTCGAGGGAGGAGCGCATCAAGAACAACTTGCTCACGGGGCGTGAGATTATTGAACAACAGCAGGGTGGAGTCGAGGCGGCGGTCGATGCCGGTGCGAGCGCCGGAGATGACGAAATTGCTCGATTGATGAAGGCGCGCAGAGAGGCGGACGACGAGGCAGAGCGCAAAGCCGCTGAAGAAGCTGCTGAAAACCTTGCTCGCGCGAAGAACTTGGGTGATCTTTACAACATAGAGATGTTGCCAGATGAGACCGACGACTTCGCTGATCTTGAAGAGGAAGAAGACAACTTCGAACCGCCCGAGGGCTGGACTCCAGACGCTGTCGCTCCGGGTGGCGACGGTGGTCAAGACGAAGCCGCAGCAGTGGAATCGGCGGAACAACCGGATATCAACGAAAAGAAGGCTCGTCGAGAAGCCGAACTCAAGGCTTTGGAAGAGGAGGGCATCAAGCTCGTGCAAAAGACGACGAGAAAGGACAAAGAGGAAGAGCTATTCAAGCCCGCGGTTGAGATCCCGGACGAGGCGTTGGGCGACGGCGAGATGGATCCGAAGAAGCTCGGTGAAATGATTGCGGCGAAGCGTGCAGCCGAAGAAGCTGAGCGAACGAAACATCTTGCCGATATGGCGGAGGAAAGGGAGCGAAAAGACGCCGCTAAGGCGGCAAAGAAGGCCGAACGGGAAGCCGCACGAGCGGCGAAGAAGAAGAAGAAGAAGGGTGACGACGAAAATGACGACGTGACGACCATCGAGGCAGCCCTTGGCAAGGTTGAGCTCGAAGAGACTGGAACATCGATGAAACGCATGTCTACTGGTGTGTTGGCGTCTCGTCCCACCGCACGTGATATCAAGATTATCAACTTCTCCATGGGTATGGGTGGTCGCGAGCTCATCAAAGACTGCGACATCGAAATCACAATCGGAAGAAGATACGGTTTACTCGGTCAGAATGGCTGCGGTAAAACAAACTTTCTCGAGTGCTTGGCTCGCCGAGAAGTCCCAATCCCGGATCACATTGATTTGTATCACTTGCGTGAAGAAGCTCTTCCGAGCGAACGATCGGCGATTCAAACCGTCATCGATGAAGTTCAAGCTGAGATGGAACGTCTTAACCAGTTTGAACAGCACATTCTCGAAACTACCGGCCCAGATGACGAACGTTTGGAGCTTATTTACGACCGACTAGAAGAGATCGATCCTACTACGTTCGAAGCGCGTGCATCTGAGCTTTTGCACTCTCTCGGTTTCTCCCAAACCATGATTCATCGCCCAACGGCGGACATGTCTGGCGGCTGGCGGATGCGTGTCGCGCTTGCCAAGGCGTTGTTTGCCCAGCCCACTCTTTTGCTGTTGGACGAGCCAACGAATCACTTGGATCTCGAAGCGTGCGTGTGGCTCGAACACTACTTGGGACAGTACAAAAAGTGTCTCATAATCGTTTCTCACTCGCAAGATTTCTTGAATGGCGTCTGTACGCACATCATTTGGTTGACGCAGCAAAAGCTTACATACTACACCGGTAACTACGATACATTCCAGAAAACCGTGAACGAGAACAACATCGTGCAGCAAAAGAAGTACGAAAAGGAGCAAGCTGACATCGCGCACTTGCAAGAATTCATCCGCTCGTGTGGTACGTACTCGAACATGCGCAAACAAGCCGAATCGAAGCAAAAAATTATCGACAAGATGATGGCCGCAGGTCTCACACCGCCGGTCGCCAAAGAGCACGATTTCAAGTTCGACTTCCCCGAGTGTCAAAAAGTTCCGCCTCCCGTGCTTCCGTTCGCGAACGTGTCGTTCTCGTACAATGGTAAGAAGGAGGACTACTTGTACGAAGGGTTGGAGCTCGGCGTCGATTGCGACAGTCGTATTGCGTTGGTGGGCCCGAATGGTGCCGGTAAATCCACTCTTTTAAAGCTCATGACTGGCGAACTTTCGCCGAGTGTGGGTACGGTCGATAGACACCCGGCTCTGAGCATCGGTAAGTATCATCAGCACTCAGTCGATGTGCTTAACAAGGCGATGACCCCGCTGGAATTTTTCATGGCTGAATATCCCAATAACCTCAAATTCAAGCGTGAGATGGAAGAGTGGCGTGCATACTTGGGGCGCTACGGCGTCAGCGGGCGCATGCAAACGCAGAAAATTGGCGAGTTGTCGGAAGGTCAACAGTCCCGTCTCGTGTTTGCCATGATTTGCATGCAGCGTCCGAACTTGTTGCTTCTCGATGAGCCGACGAATCACTTGGATTTGGAAGCGATCGATGCGCTCGCAGAAGCCATCAAGCGATACAACGGTGGGCTGGTGCTCGTGTCGCACGATTTCCGTCTCATCGACCAGGTCGCGGACAAGATTTGGGTGTGCGAGAACAAAACGGTGCGCGATTGGAAAACGGATATCAGAATGTACAAGAAGCACTTGAGCGACAAGGCGGATCGCGAAGCGCGCGAGCGCAAGGCCAAGGTTCGCAAATAGATGAATTACTTTTACGGCGTTGACGTTGATACTACACCATTCATTGAGAAATTTTAATACTAATCCCATTCTAGTTCCTCCACCTTTGATTCGCGCGTCACCCCGCCGCCGCGCCAACGCCGAATTTCGCCGCCACCGCCGTCTTCATCGCCACCAACCCCATGTCCGTAAACCCTAAAAATAGCGTCAGCGCCGTCATCCCCAAAATCACCGCCACCGCGTTCGACGCGATCGCTCGCCACGTCTTCCCAGACGTCAGCGGCGCGGTCGGCCACCGCAACAGCGGCGTCACGAAGCTCAAATTCTCCGGCTGCTGCGCCATCCACGCCCGCATCGCGCGCGCGGCGTACTCCGCCAACGACTCCTCTCGCACGTCGTCGTCGTACGCGCCATCATCGCGCGCCAGCGCCTCGCGCGTCACCGTTCGCGTCACCGTTCGCGTTCGAAGCCAACCCGCGGCGTCGAACGCCGTCACCGCGCCCCGCGCCGCGCGCGCGCGCCGCCGCGCCGTCGCCGCACCGCTCGACGCGCGCGCGACTCTCGAAGTCGCGCGCGCGCGGATCGTCGCGCCGCACCGCGTCGACGTCGTCGCCATTCGCCGCGATGTGCGGTACCTCAGAATGTCGCGCGGCGTCGCGCGCGCGCGCGCGGCGCCGGCGCCGGTCGCGCGGTTCCGCGCGCGGCGTCGCGCCGGTCGCGCGGTTCCGCGCGCGGCGTCGCTCGGCGTCGACCTCGAGCCCTGGGCGCGCCCGCTCGAGCGCGCGCTCGACTTTCGACGCGATGGCGCCGGAAGCGCGTCGAGCCGCGCCGCGTCGCTGTTCACGACGGCCGTCTTCGCGCGCGCGTACTGGCGCGGGTATCGACAGCTGTTCAGGGCGCTCGGGTACCCGGGAGCCGCCGCCGAGGCGTCGCTCGCGCTCGGGACGCTGCGGGACGGCGGCGCGATGCTGGACGTGTCGTGCGGACCGGGGCTGATACTCGACCTCTTGGCGCGCCATTCGGCGCGCTCGGGGAAGTGGGAGCGCGTGGTTGGGTTAGATTATTCAACTTTTATGGTGACACTGGCGCGCGAGGCGTGCGGCGAGCGCGCGACGGTGGTGGTGGCGGACGCGTGCGATTTGCCGTTCGCCGATGGCGCATTCGACGTCTTGCATTCGAGCGCGGGGGCGCATTGTTGGGGCGATTTGAACAGCCGTGGCGTTCCCGAGTCGGCTTTTCGCGAAATGTATCGAGTTTTAAAACCGACGGGGGAGATACTGGTATCGACTGTCGTCCTGCTGAAGCCGACGACGGTTGAGGAGGAGTACTCGCGAACGCCGAACACGCCATTTTTCGACGAACGCGCGGTGTGCCGGATGATTCAAGACGCTGGGTTTCGCGATGTTGAAGTTATAGCAAAGGATAAGTGTTTCGTGGCCGTCAAGGCTGTTAAGTGAAGAGATGGCGGCGGAGGTGGCGAGGTTACGAAGCGACGCTAGCGGCGCATTGAATAGAATTAAAAATCAGCAACGAAACGCTTGTGCGCGCGCGAAATCAACGGCGAAGAATCTGCTTCAGCGCTTGGTCGATCCTCTCGTACTTGAACTTATAACCCACATCAAGCGCGGTTTTGGGTTGGATTCTCTGCCCTTGAAGAACTAGAGTCGATCCTTCGCCGAGAACTGCGCGCAACGCGAAATCTGGCACCGGCAACCAACTCGGTTTCCCTAAGGTCTCGCCGAGGGATTCGCACATCTCTCGCATGCGGACGGGCGTTGGCGCGACGCAATTCACCGGACCTTCAAGTTTTACGTTTGTCAAGCTCTCCATTATGATCCCCACCGCGTCGTCTCTATGAATCCAACTAAACCACTGCTGACCGTCGCCCAAGGGCCCGCCCATGAACGCTTGGAAAGTCGGCACCATCTTCCCGAGCGCCCCACCATCTCGATCGAGCACAATCCCTAATCGCAGCAGCACCACTCTACAATCTTCAACCCCACTCGCGGTTTGTTCCCACGCCTGGCAGACTTGACTTAAATAGTCCGCGCCTGGCCCGCTCGCTTCGTCGTACGTATCTGTCTCACTCGTCCCGTAGTACCCGATCGCCGAAGCGTTCACCAATACCTTAGGTCTCTTGGCGTCGTTTGTGATCGAATTCACGTGTTCGACGACCGCCTTGGTGGTTTTCACTCGGGACGCCATGATTTCACCCTTCACCTTCGGGTCCCAGCGCGTGCTGATTGGTTCGCCAGCTAAATTCACCACGTGCGTCGCGCCGAGCAACCCGCGTCGCCACTTATCCGGAGACACAAACGCGACGTCGCCCTTTGGGAGATTTTGTGGAGAAAGCTTCGCGCGAGCGCGGTTGACGTCTCGCGTGAGCACTCGCACTTCGGCGCCCCGCTCGAGGAGCGTCTCCACTAGCTTGCTACCCACGAACCCGGTTGCGCCCGTGATGGCGACGATGAGCCGATCGTCGGACGACGCTACGGACAGGTCGTCGTCCACGCTCGCGGAAGGCGCTAGAGCGCCCCGACGTGCGCGCGTCGAGCGGAAAAGATGGCGACGACACGTCTTATCCACCGAACGGGACGGCGAGCGGAGGCGCGCGCAGGGCGTCGCATTGCTCGCCGGAGCACGATAAAACGCGTTACAAGTCACTGCTGACGTCATCTCGTGGTTTGAAGCTCGCGCCCGGTGCGCACCGCGTCGTCGACTGCGGCCTCACCAACGACGGCTTGACGTTTTTGCAGGAAACTATGCCGCCGAGCGGCGTCGGGCGTCAACCGTCGAGACGGATTCCAGTGCAGCGCTCGTAGTAGAAATGCGTTGAACCGATCGTCGTCGATATCGATGACTTTCGTGCGCTTGCTTCGCGGCTTGTGCTTTGAGGATGTCCGATCGCTACGTTTGTCGTCTCGTCGACTTCTCGCAAACGACGACTCGCACACATGAAAGTCGACTCGGCGATCGGAGTGTGCTGCCGAGCTAAGAATGCGGCGTGGAGGAGGCCCAATCCGCGAGGTGATCGCGCTTAACTGGCGTGCCTCATCGTCGCCCACAAATAAAGTTTTGCCAGTGGCAAGCTCGGCGAGAACGCACGCCAAGCTCCATACGTCAATGGGATGGCCGTAATCGATTCCGAGCATGACTTCCGGAGCGCGGTAGAATCGGCTCTGAATGTACGTATACACTTGTTTTCCCTGAAAACACGCGCTTCCGAAGTCGATGAGTTTGACATCGAACGAGCCAGGATGTTCTAGCAAAATGTTTTCGGGTTTGATGTCACAGTGCACCACTTGCATGTGTTTGAGGTACACGAGCGCATCCACCATTTGCCGAGCGATATGGCGGACGTGTTGAATATCTAACTTCGCGAACGCGCGGGCTTCCAAGAACTCGTACAAGTTGATGTGAAGCAGCTCAAACACAACGCACAATCGACCGCGAAACTTTAAATGTTCGAACATCTTCACTACGCGACTCGAACCACCTTCGACACGTTTGAGCACCGAAACTTCCACGCGAGCTTGACTCGCAAATGTTTCGTCAGGAGAAATCAGTTTAAGTGCCACTTCGCGCTTATATTTATGGTCAAAGCAACGCACAACTTGACCGAAATTTCCCGCGCCGAGTGAATTGAACATTTCAAATCGAAACGCCACGTGCTCGCCCTTCCTGATGCGAAAGGCATCGTCCTCGTCACCACTGCTAGCACCGGAACCGTGCGATAGCGTTTGCGTGTCGTCTGAGAGATGTTCTAGAGTCGGCACGTACCACACATGTTTGCAACGCAAAATATCGTTTCGGTCCATCACTCGAAGCCGCTTCCAAAACTTCTGCATCGCTTCTACGATCGACATTCCGATCGAGTCTCCATGCCTGGACCTATGAGTTTCCGGTGTCTGTTGGGATTGGTATTTTCGCCTCGCCGTGCCAGGCCGGCCGGTGGCGCCCGCGCCGTGTCGTCGACTCGAGCGCGCGCTGAGCGGTGGTATGGTTGGTGTGAACTTAGGGGTCATGGCCGTTTCGTACGACGATGCCTGCTGGACCACGCCGAAACAACCATTGCAAGTTCCATATTTGTCGTCGGTCACTCTGGCGTTTGCGAGCGCGTGCGAACGTAAACGAGTTTGAGTCACGGTCGCAGTGGCAAGTCTTCTCGGTGGAAGTTCGGTCAACGCGTCCACGCGGCGAGGAGCCGTAGAAGGCATACGACATCCTTCGCCGCCCGGTTTAGCGACTGGGTCAATTGTGAGGGTTGGGAAAATGCGCCTACGATCGTTTGTCGCATCTCGAGTCCGCATCGGCTTGTGAGGTTCGCGTTGGCCAAATATAGGTGGCAGCCAACAAGTAAACTGCTCATCTAATTTTCAAACCTTGATTTTCTAGCTAACCACTCCGGAACACGTCCCGATCATCCTAACGTTATTTCCGACACTATTTCTGCGCTTCCGCGCGTTTCTTTGCCTGTTCCAGCGCTTCATTCAATTTCTTCGCGGCGGCAACTTCCTTCAGGAGTGCGAAGACCAACGGGATGTAATTGTGCCTACGTCGTATATTATCGTTCCTCCATTCAGCCACTTTAGCCTCTTCGACTTCTAATTCGCGCTGCAAATGCGCGATCTCATCCGCGGCGCCAGTGCTCGACGACCGTAGTTCCTCGAGTCGCTGTGAAATTGCGATTCTAGGATCCTTCGTAACAGCCATGAGATTAAACTTGATCTCATTCGACGCGAATGACGCGATCTTCCGTTGAATCGCCGGAACCGCTACGTCTAACCAATGCCCGTCGCCAAAGCTTCCGTGATTGATCGGCCCTCTCTGCAAACCATCGAGTTCGAAGACGGAACCGCCTCTTGGTACGTAGGCAACAAAGTGAAACACGTCGTCGTCCTCTTGCGCAGGCCTAGACTGCAAGACGATTGGTTCTGGACGCGCGAACGAGTTATGTGCGTCGCGAATGATGTCCGAGTTGGAGATACTCATCCCTTTCGTTTCAGCATCGAAGTCGAGGGTGAACTCCCTTAGCGTTTGGAGCGTCTCGCCCAACTCAACTTCTTGTTCGGCGTTCAACAACACGCTAAGCACCGCTTGCGTGGCGCACGCGTTGTGAATCACTTGCGACGCGAAGAACAAATCTTGCGGTGGGTTTTCATCGACCTCAACTGCGCTCGAGCTGTGACCGCCGCGCCACTTGAACAAAAATATGAGTCCGTAGATTGGTTCGTTACGACGAAGTTCGTCAACGTCTAGCGAGTAGAGTTCTGTGAACGCGACGCCACGCGCGCCGATTCGATGGACCAGCTCGCCGAAGACCCCGGGATCGCTCTCGATGAGGCACCAGTCCATCGAGTGCGCGCGCGTGAGTGTGCGGTTGAACTTCTTAGGGGTCGTGCTCGTCGGTGAAGGGCGAACGAACTTTATTCAATAAAGAGTTTGTATAATTACAGCAGTTGGCGTGCTAAAGTGCGCGCCGCGTTCGTCTTATCGCGATACTATTCCATGATGTCGTCGACAGCGCCACCGAAGCGGCCCCACAAACCAGATCGGCGAGCGACGGGCTGTTCGGGCTCTTTCTCAGGTTCATCATCGAGGACGCTCTCGTCGACGGATTCTCCGGGTGCAAGCGCACGGCTCTCGACGATTATTTCGTTGCCGTCAGAGTCATACTCGACGATTTCAAGAATCTCTTCCGTCTCTTCAAGGTAACCAGGTTCTTCTTCTTCCTGCTCGCCGTCTTCACTCGGTTCATCTTCAACTTCTGTGTCGTAGGTCGTGGCGATCTCGACGCGCGAGCCATACCTGCGCTCCATCGATTCTTCCACGTCGTACACGACGGTGGGTTTGGATGTAGGTGAAGGCGCGCTTCGAATCGGTTCTACTGGCTCCGGCTCGGGTCGCTTTGGAATTTCCGGCATCTCGAACGTTGGCTCGTCGCCCAAGTCAAAGTTCACCGTGGTCGAACCGACGTTCGGATCTGCCATCTTTGGCTCGGGTCTAGCCATGAGCTTGTCCCGTTCCGATCTCAACTCGTTTAGCTCCGCCAGCTGAGATTTACAGGTTTCGTGACACTCATCGAGAAGCTTCTGCAGTTCTGCGGTGCCGTCGTCATGCGGCTGTGATTTCGCAAGCACCAATGCCCTCTTAAGCTCCGCGATCTCCACCTTGAGTGTGATTAGGAACTCTTCAGCGCCTTGAGCGCGTTTGTCATTCATTCTAGCCCAGTTCTCGGCGTACTCGACGGCCTCTTGGCTTGACTTGATCTCGTCTTCCAACGTGGTGACTTCTTCTCGCGTGGACGCGAGTTCGATTTCAAGGTCGTGAATTTTAGCCCGAGTTGCAGCCGAATCGCCTGTCGCACCAGCGGCTTCGAGCTTCGCGGCCGCAATAGCCTTTACAGACTTCTCGCGTTCATCGCTCAATTCATCTTCGAGATCACTGATTCGCTCTTTGAGTGCAGCCAGCTTGCCACGCAAGTCTTCTTCGTACTCAATTCGCACATTCGAAAGCTCGCTGCGCAACTTCGTAATCTTCGCGTCGCTCGCCTTTTGGATGCGCTGACTTTCAAACATAAGTTCTTCTTGCTCGGCCGCGTATTCTTGGACTTGCGCGCGAAGCTTAGCCAATTCAACTTCGGCGTCGTTTAACTGTTCTTGTGTACGTTCGAGCTTCCGCTGAATCAAGTCAGCATTTTGTCTGGCTTCAATCTGGAAGAAGTTGAACTCCTTCGTGATAAAGTCCTTGGCGACACGCAAACGTTCGAGCTCGGCGAGAGCCTCGTCGAGTTCCTCCTTGAGAGATACATTTTCGTCGTTCAGCTTCTTGCCTGCGCTGATGAGGTCGGCACTCTTTGAGCTCACTCGTTCGGCTTCAGCGCCGAGCTCATTCTGAGTGCTCTCGTACTCAGCCTTGAGTTCCTTCACCTGCAACTCAAGACGCTCAATGAGCGTGGTTTGCGAGGTGATCTTTAAATGCAGTTCTTTCTTCACGCGCATAGTTTCCTCTGAAGCAACATTCGTCGCAGTCATCGCGGCAGTTGCCTCACGTTCTCGCGAGGACAGCTTCTCGCGTAGCGCGTGGACTTCACGTTCTCGCTTGGTGCGCTCCGTTACGAGTTCTGTTTCAAGATGTTCAACCTTCGTTCTGAGCACGTGAATCTCTCGCAAAAGATCGGGGTCGTTGCTTGATGATGCTTGAGATTTATCCTTCGCACCTCGCTCGAGCTCGTCCAATCTAAGACGGAGTTTCATCATGTCAGAAACAGCGACGTCACGCGAATCCGTCATTTCAACAAGATCGCCCTCGAGATCTTCGATGATTCTCGCATAATCCCGCGCCGCGTTTTCGCGATCCTTGATTTCTTTACCTATGGCGAAACTGTGATCGGAAATGATCTTTTCAACTGCCGCGGCATGTTTGCGCTCGATCGAGATGATTTCTTGCTCGAGCTCTGAGATGCGCTGTCGCAGCGTTTTCACGAGTTCATCGTTCACACCTGTATTTTTCCCCTTGACGCGTTCGGCATCACTCAACTGTCGACGCAGCAAATCAAGCTCTTTCTCCAAAAGTTCTTTTTCCGAAACATGCTCGGCGGATTTCGCTTTGAGCGCGTCCAGCTCAGACTGCAACGAGGGGATGATCGACTGTTTCGCTTTCAGCTCGGCGAGCTTTTCTTGCAAAGCGGCAAGTTTCGTCTCCAACATCTTTCGTTCCTCATCGGCATTTGCCGACGCAGGCACTTGCTTTCTCAGCTCGTCCAAATCTGCTTGCAAAGACTGAATTGTTCTTGTCGCAACTTCACCGTGCACCTTTAATTCCGTTTTGAGCGACCCTGCGAAAGAAGAAGCCAGAGACAAAAGTCTCTTGTTACGAACATCACGAATCGTGCATCGTAACAACGCCGCCCAGCGTAATTGTGCGCGTTCGGACTTGTTAAGGCCATATTGCTTGCCCTCCATGTCTGCAAGTCGCTTCGCTGCAGACGCTGCGTCGGCCATCGCTCGAGATTGCAGATCGTTGAAATCTCGCTCGAGTCGCTTAATCTTTTCCTGAGCGGCAGCTAGGCCAACGCTTTGCTCGCCACCAGTGAGAAGCATCTTCTCCAAATCAGAAATCGTCTCATCTCGCTGCCCGATGATAGCTTGAGACTTTGTCATCTCGTACGAAACTCGGATCTTTTCCTTTTCGAGCTGTGAGATCTTCAACTTGAGATTAATAATCTCCTCCTGCAACGTGCGCTCTCGCGCCTCTGAGGACGCTTCAGATTCAGTGGCACCGGCGAGGCGCTTCTGCATGCCGTCGAGCTTATCCTGTAACGAATGAATGGTGATCTCGGCGGTGTTTCTGTGCGCAACGAGTTCTCGCAATGTCGCCTTGCTGTGGCCGAGAGCAATATTAAGGAAACGTCGATGGCCTTCCTTCACTTGCAAGATGCGGCACGTCGTGCGCCAACGAAGCGCGGCACGTTCTGATTTCGTGTGCATCATTGCATCATCGTGCGTTCTCTCCAATGAGACACATCTCTTTCGTAAAACATCCAACTCCTGCTCAAGCCGCTGAGCGACGCGAGCAGCATCTTCTGCGTCTACAGCAGACTGAGCCTTGAAGTCCTCGTACTGCATTCGCAACTCAGACAACTCGCGACGCGTAGTAATGGCGTCTCCCGACATCGAAGACTTCGACTTCTCCAACTCTGTTTCATGCTCCAGTAATAGCCTTTCGAGCTCCTCAACTCTTGAATCGCGAAGTCCCAAAGTACTAGCGTGACGGAACTTGAGCACAGTGAGTTCCTTCTTCTGAATTTGCACGAGATCGGCAATTTGCTGCTCAAAGTCGGCGTGCGCTTGCTCGGCGCGTTTCGCAGCGTCAGCGGCTTCAGCGCGCATGCGCTCTCTCAATTCTCCAAGTTGCTGCTCGAAGTTCGCCACCATAAGTTGGTATCGAGATTCAGAATCTTCAGCATCCGATGCCGCTTTCGCCTTGTGCCGAGCAGACAGACTTTCGAGTAAAGTCTTAAAGTTCGCCTGCGCTTCAAGTTCGCGTTCAGCCGCTTCATCCGCCGCCGCGCGCAGTTGTGCAGCACTTTCATCTGCGTCTATACGTGCGCGTGTGCGAAGATCTTCGATTTGCTTGTCATAGTCGGATTTCATGCTTTGGGCTCGACTCTTCGCCTTTTCCGCGTCAAGCTTGAGTTGATTCTGGAGGTCGTCCAATTGCGCAACAAGGTTCGCCTTTTCGTCCTGAAGACGCTGCAACTCCGAAGAAGCGGTGGATTTCGTGGAATCCATCGAGGACTGTGCCTCTTGAAGCAAGAGTTCAAGCTCGGCGACGCGTGCGTCGCGCACGCGTACAGTCTCGTCGAGATCTTCGAGCGCCTTCAGCTTCGCTTTCGCTTCAAGCATCTGGTCATTGAGCGAGCGAATCGTCTTGTCGGACGTCGCCGCCCAGCTGCGTGCCTCGACGAGCTCGGCGGACGTAAACGATTTTACGAGTGCGACATGACGCTGGTGCAACCTTCGTGCGCGCAAGACGCGGCACATCCAGGACCAGCGCAACGACGTTCGTTGAGACAAAGCACGCGCTTCCGCGTCTACGAGAGCCTTTTCAGCGGCTGCAAGTTGCGAGCGGAGAGCATCACCGTCATTTGAAGCCGCGCTGGTCTTCAATGATAACCCTTCCAACTCGGCCCGCAGCGTCTCAATTGTGCTCGCCAACGTCAACTTTTCTTCGGAGGAAACTTTCAGTAACTCCTTCAGATCGCTAACAGACTTCTGAAGCGCGGTTATATCATCAGCCGCTCGACTGTTTTCACCCTTCGCCGCTTGCAAAGCAATTTTATAACCATTGACATCTTTTTCGAGTTCAATGATTCGCGCGACTCGCTTTGCTTCTTCATCCGCGCTCCATTGTGCTTGGAGAGTTTCAATTTGGCTTCGCGACTCGGCGAGCTCGCGGCGTAAAGTGATGACGTCCCCGGTAGAAGTAGACTTCAACGCCTCCCAATCGTTCTGTGATTCAAGTAACAGAGCCTCGAGTTCGTGAATGCGTTTGTCACGAAGTCCCATAGCACTCGCTTGACGGAACTTGACAACCGCAGAATCCTTCTTGTGAACTTCAGCGAGATCAGCCAGTTGTTGCTCGAAATCCGCTTGCGATTGCTGCGCGCGTGCTTCAGCGCTGTCAGCATCAGCTTTCATGCGCTTGCGTAAATCCTCGAGCTGCTTCTCGTACTCTTCCTTCATCTGCAGGAAACGAGCGTGTTCAAACGTTGCATCGGACTTTGACTTATTCTTCAATCGCTCCGCCAAGTCATCGAGCTGATTTTTGAAATCAACCTGCGCTTGGTGCTCGCGCGCAGCACTTTCATCTGCGTCTATACGTGCGCGTGTGCGAAGATCTTCGATTTGCTTGTCATAGTCGGATTTCATGCTTTGGGCTCGACTCTTCGCCTTTTCCGCGTCAAGCTTGAGTTGATTCTGGAGGTCGTCCAATTGCGCAACAAGGTTCGCCTTTTCGTCCTGAAGACGCTGCAACTCCGAAGAAGCGGTGGATTTCGTGGAATCCATCGAGGACTGTGCCTCTTGAAGCAAGAGTTCAAGCTCGGCGACGCGTGCGTCGCGCACGCGTACAGTCTCGTCGAGATCTTCGAGCGCCTTCAGCTTCGCTTTCGCTTCAAGCATCTGGTCATTGAGCGAGCGAATCGTCTTGTCGGACGTCGCCGCCCAGCTGCGTGCCTCGACGAGCTCGGCGGACGTAAACGATTTTACGAGTGCGACATGACGCTGGTGCAACCTTCGTGCGCGCAAGACGCGGCACATCCAGGACCAATGCAAAGCTGCGCGCTCTGACTTGGCTTGCACGAGCGCCTTTGCGCGCGTCGTGTTGGATTCGTCGAGCTGCTCGCGAAGAATTCTGAGCTCGCCGTGCAAGCGCGAGACTTGACCGGAGGATGAGCTCCTCGTTGACTCAAGTGAAGTCTCATATTCACTTATAGCGGTCTCCAGACGCTGGCGTTCGAGCTCAAGTTCATTGATACGGGCTTCCTTCTCCTCAATTTCATCCTTGTGCGTGTGACGCGCAGCAGTGAGAAGTTTTTCGTGCTCGTCGATGGAAGCTTCGAGGCGCTTGACGAGCGCTTCCAATTCAGTAATACGGCGCTGATCGACGTCCTTCTTCTTCAACGATTCAAATTTCGCGCGCAATTTTTCAACCTCGGACTTGTTCTTTTCATCCGTCTTTCGAGCTGACCTATTGGCATTGTCGAGTTTTTTCTCGAGATCACGTATCGTTTCTCGCAAGGCATCCGCTTCTCTTCTGGAAACCTTCACAGCTTCGTCATACCGCTTTTTCGAATCCTTGTCCAGCGTGTCGAGATCCCTGTTCAGTTGCTTCGCGAGTTTACCACTCTCGGAGAGTTTCTCCTCCAAATCTTTGACTTTCATCCGCGCTTGCGACTCATCCGAAGCCATCTTACCCTTTAACGTAGTGATTTCGTCTTGATGCGCTTCTTCCTTCTTCGCGGCGTCGTCAGCGCGTTGCTTCAGTTTGGCGTTGGAATCATTCAACGACGTAATCGTGCGCTGAGTGAACTCTACGTAGAGTTTATGATCAGCTCTCATGCCACGAGTGAAGTCCTTTGAGGTATCGAAGAACCTGTCATGACGATCTCGCTGTTTGACATTCGTAAGGAGTAGTCTCCATCTTGCCGCCGCGAGCTTCGCGGATGATGTCTCCTGGAGCCCGGCATAAAGTGAACTCGTTTCGTCGAGGCGGTTACGGAGCGTCGCGCACTCCGATCTCAATCGCGACTCTTCTGAGGAGAGTCGCGCTTTTGTTGATTCCGCGCTCGACTGGAGTTCTTTCATGCCATCCTCCAAGGAGGCGATGAGCTGTTGAAGCTCCTCAATTCGAGCTTCCGACGCCTTCTTTATCCCCAGATTCTTTGCGACTTCATTTTCGAGTTGCTTCTTAAGATTACGAATTTCGTCGTTCAGAGAGTTGATCGTTCGCTCGCTTTGCTTTTCAATTGAGGCCCGATTCTTTTCCGCTTCTTCAAACTGCTTCTTCATGACGTTCAAATTGTCATCGTGTCGCTTTCGCAACATCTTGAGCTCTTCGTCAACCTTTGATTTGCTCTTTTTACTTCCTTCCAGGTCATTCTTTAGCGCCGCAACCGTGTCACCGAGCGAACGAACCGTCTTTGTCGATGCCTCCGCGTGAAGACGGTATTCAGTCCTCATCGACTTGACAAAGTCGCGCGCTGTGTGCGTAAATCGGATGCCACGATTTCTTAGACGAAGCTCGTTGGCCAACATCGACCAGCGAATACGGACACGATCCCTCTTCGAGGCTACGTGAGCTTCCGCTTCCGCTTTCCACGCGTCTCGGATGTCTTTGATTTCCTGCTCGAGGGAGCGAGAATATGCCGTCTTCGTTTCGTGTAACGAGTTCTGATAACTTTCGACCATACCTTCGAGCACCCCAATGCGCTCGTCGCGCGCCTTCATAGCGCCGTCGGTCTGGAACATTTCGCCTTGCATCTGTTCGATTTGCGTCTCAAATTGCTTGGATTGCTTATGCATTTCCTTCAGGTCCGTCTTCGACTTTGCTATAGTACCTTCGAGCGACTTGTTCTTGCTTACCATATCAGCGAGCTCCTTCTTTAGCGCTGCTATTGTGTCACCAAGCGAGCGAACTGTTTTTGTCGTGCCCTCGGCGTGAAGCCGATATTCAGTCTTCATTGACTTGGCAAAGTCCTTTGAAGTATTCAGGAATCGAAGGTGTCGCTTACGCGTGCGAAGGAGCGAGCACAATGCAGTCCAGCGGCTCGTCGCGAGTTCACTCTGCAAGACATCGATACGCTCTCGCAAAGTTGAAATTTCGCCTTCAAGTTCACGGGAATACCGCGTTTTTGTTTCGTGCAGAGATTCCTGATACTCACTCACCATCTTTTCAAGCGCTTGAATACGATTATCGCGGGCGGCCAACGCAAGTTCATTATTGAATTTGAATGCGTCACTCTCACGAACTTCGTTCTTCAATGCTGCCGCAAACTGTTTCGAATTCTGGAAGAATCGATTATGCCGAGCCTTGAATCTAAGGAAGCGCGCAAAGTGAGACCAACGAAGCGTGGCCAGCTTCGATCGATGCTCGCTGTCGCCTTCTGCAAGACGCTTTTCTAACTCGACAACACTTTCCGCCAGCGATTCTTTACTTGCCATCATATCGCTGAGGTCCTTTTCAAGCCTTTTGATCGTCTTGTCAAGGGACCGTATCGTTGCCGTCGCCGCGGCAGCGTGCTGCCTATATTCCTCCTTCATGGATCTGGAGAAGTCCTTTGAAACAGCGTAAAATCTGGCGTGCTTTTGAATGATTCGTGATTTGCTATACATCGCGGCCCATCGCAATCTTGCCCGTTCACTCCTTCCGTTCGCGATCGCTGAAGCGTGCGCAGCCTGTTCCGAGGTCAGCCTGCTTTGAAGGCGTGCAACTTCGCCCTCGAGGTCGCGGGAATACCTCGTCTTTGTTTCGTGCAATGAGGATTGATACTCCTGCAACATTCCTTCGAGGGTCACAATGCGCTTGTCTCGAACATCCAAGCATTCCGCGTGATCTCCCCTGAGCTTCGCAATAATCGCTCGCAGTTCATCATTGCGCTTCGTGAGTTCGGCGTTTGTTGCTTCGGCTTTGTCTTGCAGAGACAAATATCTTCTGTTGATCGATTCTGTACCTTTCACGGCTGAATCCAGTGAACTACGCAACGTGTCGTTCGCTTGAGCCATGTCTCGCTCTCTGGTCGCCGAGAATTCTGCATTGACGTTGTACTGATGCTTGAGAACGCTCAATTCGTCAGCAAGTGCCAGTAATTCAGACTTAGCACTGTCGCGCGATGCCGTCATGTTAAGCAAATCATTCTGCAAAAATTCAACCTTTTGCTGCCATTCCTTGACGTTCGCTGCGTGACTTCCGCGAAGTTGTCTATCCCTGGCGTCGCTCTCACTCGTCTTAAAATCAAGCTGAAGTCTGAGTTCGGCGATTTGAGCCTGAAGCTGCTGCGCGCTCACATCAGCGGCGCGCGTCTCCACTGGCCGCATCGATTCGACATGTTGAATCTTGATGTGCTTCTCTTCAAGAATCTGGCAGCGCTGCGTAACCTCACGAATCGATTTGGTAACTGAGACCTTGTGCTGCTCGGCCATCAAAGTCGACTTGGTGGATTCGGATACCGCAACTTCAAGCTGCTTGCTCTTAATATCGAGCCTGCTCAGATCCACGGATTGCGTGTTGATGATGTTGTAGGCTTCACGCAGCTTAGCGGCCTCGTTCTGCTTCACCAATGTGAATTCCTTGTCCTTTTCGCGCAGAAGTCGTCTGTACTTGGCGACATCTTCTTCATTCTTCGCACGCAACTGCTTACACTGCTTCTCAAGCTGAGCCATTTTCAATTGATCCGCCTCGCTCATCGACGGCACCGCGGCTGTCTCGCCATCGGTCGCACGTACCGGATATTTTTTGGCAATTTCGTTCTCAAGCGCTTGAACTCGTCGCTGATCCTTCTCACGAAGCTCGCAGACAGTCTTCAATTCAGTCTCTGTGTTAGTGAGCTTTACGAGTAGAGCATCGTACGCGTTCTTGAGGCTTGTTCCGCGAATGGACGCGCGCCATTTTGCAACACCGAGCGCGGCGCGACGGTCGGATAACTCGGCTGTTCTCGACTCGAGTTCGCGTTCAATGCCCGTGATTTGATCGCTAAGACTATCGATCTTCTCGTCTCGGCTACGAAGGTCACGAATGTACGACGCGTGATCCGTTTTCAATTCGAGGATTTCTGCATCTTTACTCTTTAGTGACGATTCGAGCAACCCCAAAGAGTCCGCAGCGGCTTGCTTCTGACTCTCCATCGACGCTTGTGCGGATTTGAATGCCTCAGTGCTGGAGTGTTTCAACTCTTGGAGCGCAGCCTCACCGTCGGAGATCTGCTGTCGCAGTTGCGCAATGATAGTATTCGACTTGATGACGTGCGCGCTGTGCGCCTGTTGAGCCGCCGAGTGATCAGCGTCGAGTTTCTCCGACGCATCTCGAAGAGTCGCGATTTCCTTACGTAACTCATCGATCAACGCGGCGTTTCGCTCGTTGTCGCGGCTTTGTAACTCCTCTTTTGACTTGAGCTGCACTTGAGACTCAACTTCATCCTTCCGTAACTTTTCTATGGTGTCCAAATACTCAAGCATGCGCGTCTTGAGCGCAAAGTTTTGCATTCGCGAAGTTAAGTGCGCGAACGTCAATCCGGTTCTCCGCTCGATCAACGTTCGTTCAACGTCCGGCACACCCTGATTGGAATTGTAGTGAAGTGTGTGACGGTCGCTTGTCATCAAGTCACGGATTTTCGCACGGCAAACTTGAAGTTCTTCCTCTATCAAATGCTTGCGGCCTCGGACACTTTCTTCGCGCGATTCCGCTTTGGACAAGAGACGCATCAGTCGCGAAATCTCGGCGCGTAGATTCGTCCGATCCGTGTCAAACTTAGTGCGATCTCGCTTGCGCGACTTTTCACTCTGCGTGATCTTCGTGCGAATAATGGTCGTCTCGCGTACGTGCGACTCAATGCTCTCCTTCAACTTGCGCTCAATCACCGTCGTCGTGCTCTGCGACTGCTCCAACTCCTTCGTTAGAAGCTTGATTTCTGAGGTGAGCTTCTTCGAAGTGGTTTGAAGTTCTTTCGTCGCGCTGTCGCGCTCGCCCGTCACAGCGTTGATCCGCACTCTTAAAGCATTGAGTTCATCCTTCAGGCGATCGACTTCTTCGGACTTGCCATCGAGGCTCTTCTTGAGAGCAGCGTTTTCGATTTCAAGTTTGTGTTTGTCATCTTCCAACTTCGCGAAGGCCTCGTTGGTTGATATAGAGATGTTAATCGACGACTTGATGTCATACGAGCTCTTTAACTCGATTTCAAGCTTCGAAATGCGCTCCTGCGCGTTCGCGTTGATTTTCTCGAGCTCGATGATGTCCTTCTTCAACTTGGCGTTCAAGTCGTCGAGTTGATCGCGCTTGCGGCGTTCGTCGAGCGCATTTTGCTTAGTCACTCGATTCGCGGCCTCAATAGCAGCCTCGAGAGAGCGCTTTGCCTTTACTCGATCCTTCTCCGCGTTTGCAGTCAGTTCTTGAATCTTCTTTTCCATATGTGCCTTGAGGTCGTTCAACTCTTGCTCGAGCGCGGCCTTCGCCGAACGCTCCTCGCCGAGCCAGCGCGTGTGCTCCTCGAGCGCGGCTTCTGCGGTCGCGCGTCGCTTGTGACAGTCGCCACAATCATTGCGCTCTGCACGAAGCGCTTCTTCTGCACGTAACGCTCGAACGCGCCAACTATCATCGACAGTCTTGACTCCGCCGTCTGTGCCTCGCCATGCTTCGAGCAGGGCAAGCGGTTCAACACGAAAACTCACCCCCATGGGGTTATCGACGCGTTTAATGAGCGGACTCGTGCTCAACTCGGGTTCATCGTGCACGTCAGACCCATTCGTTAACCCATCCAACAGTCGAGAGATGGCGCTTGCGGAATCTTCTTTTGCCGGCGGCGGCGGCGGCGGCGGCGGCGGCGGCGCTGCCTTGGGCTTGGGCTTCTCTCTCTTCGGCCTTGGCGACGGCGAGCGCCTCTCTCTCGCCTCGCGCGGCCGATTTATGAAATCATCCCGACCGGTTTGTCTGGTATCGACCCCCAAAAGCATCCCTTTGAAGAAATTCACTGATTTCCCGTTCGCCTCCCCGTTCTTGGCCCCCGTCCTCGTCTTACCGTCCGTCGGCGGAAGTTCGCACCCTTCGCCGCCGAATCGGCACTCTGCGCGCGCGCGAGCGATCATCGCACCATCGTCAATCATCGTCAATCGCGGTCATCGCGCGCGTTCCGATTCGCGCGCGTTCGCCTCGCCTTCGCTCGCCTCGCCTCGCCTCGCCCGCCGCGTTCAACCGCACGTACTCGCCAACCATTCAAATTTATCGCTCCGCATCGACGCCAACGTCTCATCCGACCCCTTCGTCGTCCTCGCCCAATCCTCGCGTCCGATCGGCGTCGTCGGTCGCGCGCTCATCGCGCCTCGATCGCCTCCGCGCCGGTCTCACGCGCGCGAACGCGACGCGATTCGAACGTTCGTTGATTCGCAATCGCGATCGCGATTCGTTCCGTGGGACGACCGTCCGCGCGGTCTCGTTCGCGTCGTTCGCGTTCGCTCGCGGTGCGCGCGCGCGTGCGTTCGCTCGCGCTCGCGCTCGCGCTCGCGCTCGCGTCGACGGCGCCGAACACTGCCGGAATTCCCGAATCGGAATTCGGAATTCCCGAATCGAGGCCGACGCGTCATCCTCGCTCTCGACGAGTCACGACCCGTCGCGAGTGGATTTCTCATAACGCACACACGGACCGTCGCCGACGCGGCGCCGCGCGCAGGGTCGGTCGCGCGAGTGCGCGGCGCGGACCTCGCGCGCGCGTCGAGCGACGCGTTCGCGCGCGCGCGGATCGACGCGCGCGAGCGCCCGAAGCGTCCGCGCGGACGCGCGACGGCGTCGACGCGAAAAAGCGGCGACGCGCGGTGGAATCGCGACGAAAGGACGCCGAACGGACGGACGCGGAGAATCGAACGAGCGACGGCGTGACGCGCGAGCGGACGCGCGCGCGCGCGAGCGGACGCGCGTCGGACGCGAGCGTCGAAGACGATGAGTCGGCAGAGAGAGTCGAAGGAGGAAGTCGCGCGACGAGCGTTGGCGGAGTTTAGTTCGCAGATCGAAGAGGTTACGCGGAGCTCGGGGGACGCGACGACGAGGGCGCGGGTGGAGCGACATCTGACGCGATTGCCGAGGCAGTACTCGCTGGACGTGAACTATCTTGAGGATATTCTCGCGCACGCGGATATTCTGGATAAGGCGGCGACGGATGATCGCGAAGGGACGGGAGGGCGGAGGTCGGGGGTATGGTGCACGTGTCGCGAGGTCGACGTGTCGAGAAAGAATGCAGAGGTCGTCGACGCCATGGATGCCGACGATTCGACGTCGATGGATCATAACTCGCGCGGCGTGGATATTCTACGTCATGGAAGTGGGTACGGGGGATCACACAGCGGGTCGACGAGACCCAATTTGCGCGCGCCGACGTTTGGTTCGAGCTTGACGTTGACGATGCTCGGCAGTACGGCGGATCCTCGACAGGTGGGGATGTACGAGATCGCGGTGAGCGCGGGGAACAAACCACGTTTACTCTCGCGCGTGTCCGCCGTTTTATTCGACGTTGGGTTGAACATTGCCGAAGCGCACGTTTTTTGCACCGACGATGGTTACGCGTTGGATATTTTCATAGTCACGGGTTGGCGACAAGGAGACGCGGCCTCGGTGCAATCAGCCGTACAGACAGCATTAGATGCCGCGGACTTTAGCGATTTACCGGCATCTTCGAAAGGAACGAACGCGATCACCTCCAGTCAAGGATCTGAGGGCAGGATGTCGAACCCCTCTGGCGATAGGTCAAACTCAGATTCCATCTCCATAGACGGCGGCGAATGGGAACTCACTGAAAAACAGCTCGTGTTTAACGAAAAGATCGCTAGTGGAGCGTTTGGGCTTTTGTATAGGGGGAGCTACTGCGGCCAAGAGGTGGCCATCAAAGTCCTGAAGAGCAACGCCGCGGAGGGCTCGGGGGCCGAGACGTTGCGCGAATTCGCGCAAGAGCTCAACATTTTGCGACGTGTTCATCACAAGAACATCATACAGCTCATCGGAGCGTTGACAAAGCAAAAAACGATGTGTCTAGTCACCGAATTCATGCACGGTGGGAACCTTCTGCAGTACGTGCAAGAGCACGCGCTCAAGCTTCCCGAGCTCATTCGGTATTCTCTAGGAGTCGCCATGGGTTTGGATTACTTGCACAAGATTAACATCATCCATCGCGACATCAAGACGGCGAACTTACTTTTGGATGAAAATAACGCGGTGAAGATCGCAGACTTTGGCGTCGCGCGCATCCAGCCCACGGATGGGTCAACCATGACGGCGGAAACCGGCACTTACCGATGGATGGCGCCCGAAGTCATCGCGCATCAATTCTATAACGAGAAAGCTGACGTGTACTCGTACGGTATCATGGTTTGGGAGCTCGTGAGTGGCGGCGAAGTACCTTATCCCGGCTACACCCCCTTACAAGCCGCTGTCGGCGTCGTGCAGCGCGGGTTGCGACCGACGATTGCTCCGTCGTGCCACGCCGTCATCGCGCAAGTGATGCAGTACTGCTGGCTCGTCGACCCCAACGCCCGCCCTGGTTTCGAGCAAATCATCTCGTTGCTAAAGCACGTCGACGTTCCGCGCGAACAAGAGGGCAAGCACGGGTTTTTCGATCGTTTGAGATCGGTGAGCTTCAAGTCAAAGAAAAAGGAAGCACAAACGCGCAGCGGTTGACGAACGCCGCGACGACGCCCGTGCGTCGTAGTCTTAGCTACACGAATTACGCGATGTATGACCGCGTGTCTGTTATTCAAAGCGAGTCACTCGTCGCTTTCTCGAACAACCACTCCGTCCCGCGTCCCTCGTGCCGCACACCGCCGCTCGCGCTCGCGCGAGCGCGGTTTCGATGTCCGATCATGGCTCTCGCCCTCCTCGCCCAGGCAGCACGCTTCTCTTCAGAATCATGAACCCCGAACTGTTCTACACCGTCCCCAAGCCCGTTCTCGCCGTCGGCGCCGCCGTCGTCGCCGTCGCGTGCGCCAACACCGCCCGTCTCGTCCTCACCGCCGACCGACCCGAGCGCGACGCCGCGCGCGCGCGCGAAAACTTCGTCGACGACGACGACGGCGACGACGCGCAGCCGTAGCCGTAGCCTTAGCCGTAGAATCCCAGCCCGCGTTCGTCCCAGCCGCGCCGCGCCGCGACCGCGACGCGTCGCGGTCGCGCGTCCAACACTAAACGGTCGAGCGACGCGACACAGCGCGACACAGCGCGACGCGCGCGCGACCGGACGCGCGCGGTCGTCATGGACGTCTCGGTGTTCGCGACGATCGACGCGCGATCGGGCGACGGCGGCGACGCGGGCGCGGCGACGCGCGCGCTGGCCGTCGTCGATGACCGCGCGGATGCGACGGACGCGCGACGCGCGCGCGGCGCGGCGATGACGCGCGGTGGCGCGCTGTGGAGCATGACGCAGGTGTACGCGATGTTGCTCGTCGTCGTCGTCGGGTATAACGCGACGGCGAGCGCGTTTCGGGGACGGCGATTGGATCTGAGCCCGGAGGGGATGATGTTGGCGGGCGGCGTCGACCCGGCGACGGTGGCGAGGTATAACGCGACGCACGGCGCGGCCTTTGGGTACGGAGCGAACGCACAGAGAACGAGCGCAGTCGCGACGCGGTGGCGACACGTGACGCGGTACGCGATTCGAGGTTCGTTCAACGCGGCCGCGGGGGCGGCGGTCGGCGCCGTCTCGCAAAGCGCGCGTTTGGCGCGAGGAAGCGTGCAATTACTCGTGCCCGCGCTCGAACGCCTGGGGCTTGGCGCGATCGTGGACGCGGTGGCCATTGTGAGCTCGACGGCGACGTCGTCGGTGAGGAATATGGTGTGGTTGGTGATGTTCGCGTCGACGCCCGTCGTCGATTTCACGCTTTTGCCGCTGTACGATTTCGTCCTCGACGGTCTCGAGCCGTTGTATCAGACATTCTTCACGGGTACGATGGATTTCTTCGAGGACATGACGTTTAACCTGGAGCAAAATCTTGCGACGGTGCTCGACGCGCGTTTGCTTTCGGTGATCAGGCGACCGATGCGAATATTCTTGAACCCGTTCAAGTGGCCGAGGGGACTGTATGACGCCTTTATTCGTCCCGCGTACGAGTTTTGCGCCTACCCCGAGCTCTTCGACGCGCTAGACGAGCCCGTGCGGCCCATCGTGAAGCGTACGTACGGTGATAGATGTCGAGCCAGCGCGTGGGGGGATTGGACCAAGTGCAGCATGCAATGCGGTAGCGGTTTCAGAGTGCGCGTAAATCACTGCGGCAAAAAGCAGTACGAGCGATGCGTCGGCGCGGGCGTCGTCGGCTGCGACGGCGTGTGCGATAGCGGCTTGCGAACCGACTGCAACGGCATGTGCGGTGGCAAAGCACTTCTCGACAAATGTGCGGTTTGCGGCGGTAACAACGCCGCCATCGGCTGCGATGGCAAGTGCTTCAGCGGTATGCGAGAAGATACAGTCGGTAACTGTTGCCACGCGGCGACAATCACCGCGAGCGGCATGTGCGGAGAAGGCGACAACTTACCCGCGCATCTTAAGGCGGCAGCGGCGGCGGCTCGCGCGAAGGCGACGTCCGCGAAGAAGAATGTCTCCCTAGTGCGGCGGTTCATCAACTTCGTGAAAGCGACGCTGCGTTTTGCGTTGAAGGCGGTCCTCGCCGTCCTTCGCGTCGTCGCCTTCGCCATTCGATTTGTTTCGGCGACGGTGACTTTTACGCTGCACACTCTATTTTCTTCGGCCAGTCTGAAATTGGTCGGAACGCTCACTGCGTGTTACATGGCGATTGGGGTAGTCGATAAGAAGGCTCAAAAGAACGTTGGGCAGTTTATTCGCGAAGTTGTCCCTTTCATGGATGAAGACGCAAAGGACGAGAGTCGAGTCGTCGGCGCATTCTCGAAAGCCCAAGCGGCGAAGACGCCCAAGGAAAAGATTGAAGTCTTCGTCAAGGACCTCATTGAGAGCTTTAAGCGCGCGGGCGACGTTCCTGGTTCGATCGCGCACTATCTATCTTGGCTATGCAAGCGCTTGTACGGCGTAATCGTCGTTGTATCGCCTTTTATTCTGCAATTTCTTCGAGATGCGTCTTACGAAAACGTCGTGAGCGCACGGGCGCAGATGGCCAAAAAACATGAAGAGGCCGAAAACATTAAACGACAAAACGAAGAGCTTGCGAGGCGAATCGAGCAAGAGGTGCGCGCTGATGAGGAGCGCGAGAGACTCATGAGCGAAGCGGCAAAGGTGCGAGAAGAAGCCGCCAAAGCTGAACGTGAAGCGGCGGAGCGAGAGCAAGCGCGTCAAGAAGAAATGGCTCGCCTCACGGAAGCAGAGGCTCAAGCAAAGACGCAATTGGAAGAAGAACGAAAGAGAGCCACCAATATACTAGAACAAGAACGTGCTCAAGCGAAAGCTCGCCTCGCGGCGGAAGAGGCTCGTTTGAAGGAAGAAGCTGAACGGATCAAGCGAGAAGCGGCCCTGAAACAAGCAGAGCTGGAGCGTGAACGACAAGCGGAGCGAGAGCGCCTGGTGCGTGAAGAAGCCGAACTCAAGGAGCGTCTCGCTGAAGAGGAAGCGAAAGCGAAATCACATAGATTTGATGAGGAGGAGGCACTCAAAGTGCGCCTTGCGGAGTTGGAGGAGCGAATGAAGGAGCGCAGTGACGTCATAAAGAGGCTCGAAGCGGCGGATGTCGAAGTCAAGAAAGCCGAAGTCAGTCAGATGACGAATAGGGCTACTTCAGCTGCAGTACGTTTGGAGACGGCCGAGAACGAATTAGACAGCATGGCCAAACGCATAATCACGTTTGAGAAGGCGAACATGGGTAAAAAGTACGCACTCCAAAGCAAGCGCGCCATGGCAGACGCCAAGGAATACTGCGGGCTGCTTTCTGACTTTTTTGTGAGGAACGACGAACACCTTAAAGCGGAAGAAGAACTATCGATAATCACGAAATACCGAGACTTATCGAACGACGCGCCGGCTGCCCTCGTGGCCCGCTTAGAGGACGTCTCCGAGGTTCCCATCGCGATTTCGAAGCGGTTCAACTTTTTGCTCAAATACCGTGCTCGACGCAACGCCATCATCGTCTTGTCGAAACTTTCGGCGAGGCATCCTGAGGATGCGGTCAGACGCAAGTGCTTCGCCGCGTTGAACAAAATCACGCGGTCGTCGACGTTTGGTCTTATCGTCGTGGCGCGTTGTGCAGCGCTTCCAAACGCTCTAATGGCGATGGTGGAATGGGCGAGCTTGGGCGAAGAACGTATAACGGAGGACAACGCGCCGTGGGAGGCTATGGAACTTGTTCATAACCTCGTCTCCAGTCGACGCATGAAGCGCTCGGAAGTTCTTAGGCGCCATCTCGCCGGTGGGCTCTTCGGTCGCTGCATCTTGGCCGTGGTTAAACTCGTTCCACACATTCCCAGTTTTCAAGGAATGATCTTGGGAACGCTTTGGCAGCTCATGCGTGCCTCTGGTTACGATGCGACGCTGCAAAACGCCCTCGTCGCTGACGGCATCATCCGCCACATCCTGGACTGCAAATCGTACGCCAAACAAAACAGTGAAGTCGCGCGCGTCTTCTGCGGCTGCGCTCTCGCGCTCGCCATGAACAACGAGCCGGTGCAAAAGCAAATGTTTGACAAAAAGTGGCCCGCGCGCATCGTCAAAATTTTAAGCCTTCACCAGGCGATCGATTACAAAGGCGAGTTCACCACGCTCAACGACTGGCTGTCGTCGAATGCGTAGGCACGCATAGCATCGCGCGACGCGTCATCTCATGTAAATTAATCACGAAATCGTGCCCCTGACGAGCTCGACGACTAGCTCGCGCGAGCGCTCCCGCGCGGCGCGCCACTGAACCGTACTTCCACGCGCGCGGCGCCGTCCACCCGTCGCCGTCGCGAAGTCTCGAGTCGCGTGTTACATGCCACTCGAGCGCGGCGACGTCGGCGACGCGATGGTGCGCGCGCCCGCGGTGCCGGCGTCGTCCTCGCCCCGCGCCGACGCTTCGGCTTCGTCATCTTTCGTTGACGTTCGTGAGGACGTCTCGCGAGACGATACCGATGCCGTTCGCGCGCCGAGCTCGCCCGCGCGTAGCGGGAGTAAATTGTGGGGCATCGCTCGCGCGCGGGTTCGAGACGACGCGGATGTCGCGAGAGGACGCGTCCGGGACGCGCTGCGGGACGGCGAGGACGCCGCCGCGGCGAACAAACCCGCGCGACGAGGACGTCGACGGATGAGCACGGAGTATGAAAATTATTTGCGACCGATCTTAGATAGAATGCCGGTGAAGCCAGAGCGCGTGAGTGCGGTGAATGGGCCGTTGATGAACGTCACGAGGATTGACGACAAGACGCTCGACGTAAAGATGACGACGTCGTTTCGAGCGCACTTTGGAGAATCGTTACCGAGTATTGGTCGACGCTCGTTGGCGCTTCCAGAGAGCGAAGGCGATGGGCAGAAAATCGTTGCGATCGGAAACAGCGGATGGACCGATCAAAACGCGGGCGGTGTGCAGATTTCGGAGTTGGACTCGGGAGACTTCGTGCCGGGACGCGGGGGGCGGTATTCGGTCATGACGCCGGAGGATAGCTGGGGTGCGACCGAGCTTCGCGCGCCTTCACCCGCTATTGGATGGTACGATGATAATGAAACAACGAGTGATTCGCTTCAAACGGAGTTTCTGATCGACCCCGAGGACGTGCGATTGCAGGAGCGCATCGCCGTCGGCGGTTTTGCCGAGGTGTTCAGAGGCACGTGGCAAGGGACCGTGGTTGCCGTGAAGCAGCTTTTAGAGCGCTCGAGCGAGGTAAAGACGACGTTAGAAAGGGAGGTTGAGGTGTTGGCTAAGTTACGTCACCCAAACTTATTGCTGTTCATGGGATATTGCGTCGAGCCGCCGTTGATTTGCACGGAGTTTATGCGACGTGGATCGTTGCACACAATTTTAAAGTCAGGAAACGTGTTAGAACCGGCGAGGAACCATGCGGTCGCCATCGCAGTCGCGCGTGGGATGTCGTACTTGCATTCGCGATCTCCACCAATACTACATTTGGATCTGAAGAGTCCGAATATTTTGGTGGACGAGAAGTGGCGCGTGAAAATCGCTGACTTTGGCCTCGCGCGCATGCGCCAAACGACACAAGTCAGCGCGAAGAGCGAGTTTCACGGCACGCCAGAGTGGATGGCCCCAGAGATGCTGCGTGCTGAAGACTTCGACGAACGTGCGGACTCGTACTCGTTCGGCGTCGTTTTGTGGGAACTTCTCACGGCGCGAAAACCGTGGATGGATTTACACCCGATGCAAATCGTCGCCGTCGTCGGTTACTCCGAACGCAAGCTCGAACTTCCACCCGAGGGCGTACCCGCCGCCGATCACGACTTCACCATCCTCCTCTCTGATCTCTTCCGCGCGTGTGCTCAAAAAGATCCGACAAATCGTCCGCTCTTCCCCGCCATTCTCGACGCTTTGGAAACCGCTCGCAAGCGCGTCGCCGCCGACGGCGCGAGCGCCGCCGCCGCCGCCGCTCCCAACCCGTCCGAGCGTTTGGGCGTCCAATTAGAAATCTTAGACCTAGCCAAAGACCGCGCGAGCGGCTGACCGCGCGATCGTGTCAGAACAAAAGTTCCTTCCTCGTCGTTCCCGCGCGCCGCCTCGCAAAAGTTCTGAAGCACCTCTGGAAAAGTGAACGTTTTCGATGACGCGCATTCTCGTCATCGCGCGTCGCACGCGAGCGCGCGCGCGCGCCGTCGGCATGTCGGGAAACGAGCGCACGAGAGATGAATCAACGTTCCTCGCCGGTGCGCGCGACGAACGCGACGAACGCGACGCGTCGAGCGATGAATTCGCGCGCAATTAAACGTGTGACGACGACGACTGACGACGACGGAAACGACGCGGAAACGACAGATACGACGCCCGTGTACGCGACGTTCGCGGAAGACGTGACCGGGTTCTTCGGAAAGTGGAACTTGCAGCCGAACGCGCCGCGGTCGAAACGACTCGGGTCGCCCGCGCGCGACGGCGGCCGCGGCGGCTCGGGACGCGCGGTCGGGACGTCTTCGCCGCCGCCGCGCGAACCGAAGTGGACGGACGAAACGGATGAGGACGATGAATATTTATTTAGTGATTACGACGCGGTGACGCCGGCGGCGAAACGGCGAGTGGTGTCGTTCGAGAGGGTGAGGAGCGTGCCGGGGGCGCGCGCGGCGCGCGGCGCGGGGAACGCGGCCAAGTTGGCGGCGAAAAGTTTTAAGCGGTTCACGAGTCGGGCGGCGCGAGGCATGGTTGGGGTTCTGAGCGATCGCTCGAGCGTGTTCGACTTTAAGATGTTTAAGCTCTTCACGTTCGTGTTGAACGTGACGCTGAGCACGTTTGAGATCCCAAGGCAGTTGATTTTGATTCCTCTCATCGTGGGCAGTCGATTGGCAATGGTGCCGGAGTGGCTGCTGAGCGCGTTCGAGTATGATTCGTGGGAGATGCCGAGAGCGAAAAAGAAACGCCCCAAGTTAAGCACCGATTTTAAGTTCCCGACGCTTCGTTGGAATGCTTTGAAGACGTGGGAGAACGCGATGCAAGCGGGGAGAGAGAGTTTACGCCGCGTCGAGTCGCAAGTGCGCACCGAGCCGGGCGAGACGCCGGAGATGAGAGCGGTGATTGATAAACTTATCGAGGAAGGTTTGGCGTACGACAAGGCGTGCGATAGCCAGAAGTCGCAGGCTGCGTTTGAGCGCGCGCTCGAGCTAAGACCGAAAGATCCGGTCGTGATGATTTCTTTGAGTAAGGAACTCAGCGACCGCGTCTTTGATCACGAAATTTTCCACAACAAGCCGCAGGCGAGACAGCTTGCGTCGAGAGCCGCTGATTTAGCATCGGAGGCGATCGAGCTCGCACCTGAGAACGCACAGTGCTACATCGCGCTGGCCGTGGCGAACGCGCGGTTGAGCATGTTCAGCGACGCGCGGCAAAAGGTGGAACTCACGCACTCGATTAAAGGAAATTTAATGAAGGCGTTGGAAATCGAGCCCGAGAGCGATTACGCCTATCACGTGCTGGCCAGATTCGAGCACACCATGGCGCACATCGGTGGATTGATGCGGTATTTAATCAAGACAATATACGGCGCCATCGAACCGGCGACGATCGAGCGGGCTGAGGAGTACTTCAGGCGAGCGATTGAAATCAATCCAAAGCGCCTGATTCACGGCGTTGAGCTCGCCAAGCTTCTGTACGAAACGAAGCGATATGACGAGTGCAAAGAATTGTTGGTGCCATCGATCGAGCTAGAAATCGAAGACATCAACAGCGTGCGGACGAAGAAGGACGGCGAAGCGTTACTTAAGAAGTTGACCAACAAACTCAACAGGACGCCGAGTCGTCTCTCGATGTCTCGCACACCGTCCAAGCATCGTCTTCCGCGTACCTCGTCCTCGTCGCACACTCCGATGTCGCCGTTGACACCGATCTCACGCAATAACTCCAAGGGCAGCGGGCTCTTTGATTAGACCTATTATCGCCGACGGTGAACCCAGCGAGGCGTATGTAATAAAGCACCGACTAGTGAGCAGCATCAGACAAACAGAATCCACTTTCTTCAGACACCAGCGCGCATCGCGTCGCGTCGCGCGAATCGTCGCCATGGCGCCGAAGAAAAAGTCTGCGCACATCGCCCGCATGGCGGCCAGCGCGCAGAAGCGCGAGCGCGGTGACGTTTTGAGCGGCATTCGCGCCGCCGCCGAGGAACACGCCGCGGAAGACGGACGCGTGGACGCGCGACGAGGCATGGCGACGACGGTGTTCACGGTCGAGAGTCTCGGGTTAAAGTCGACGAAGACGCGGGCGAGCGAGAAGAAGCGCGGGATCGGTAGCGGCGGAGCACACCGAAGAGGGGTGACGACGGTGCTCGCGGCGGAGGCGAGCTACGACGTGGAGCGACGCGTTCGAGACGGCCGACGACCGTTGATGAGCGAGCCGAGAGGGTACGACGAACGAACGCCGGACATGTTTCAAGACGACACACGGTCGTTGAGGTTGATGCCGGCGCGGCCGAAATGGGATTATGAATTGAAAAGAGGACGGTTGCACGCGAGAGAACGAAAGGCGTTCGTGAAGTGGTTGCGATCAGCAAAGGAGGCGATGATCGAGGCTGGGGGGTACGCACCCGCGTTTGAGCAAAACATAGAGGTTTGGAGACAGTTGTGGCGGGTGTTAGAGCGCTCAGATGTGGCTGTGGTGGTCGTCGACGCGAGGAATCCGATGTTGCATTTGCCGCCAGCGTTGTATGCGCACGTGACGCGGCGATTGTGCAAACCTCTCGTCGTGGTGTTAAACAAGACGGATGCGGTACCGATGCGTGCGATCGATGAATGGGCTGCACATCTTATGGCGTCTTTGCCGGGAATCGACGCAGTTGTCGGTTTTTCTTCCCGCGACGAAGCACCCGAGGACGAACGGTTTTGGGATCGCAAGGACAAAAATCACGAGGAGCGAGACAACGCGTCAGTGCGCATGCACCGTCAATCGAGCATTCCCATCGGACGCGACGCGTTACTGCGCGTGTGTCAAGAGCTCGCGCGTTCGGGCAAACGTTTCGACGCGGCGATGGAAGACACGATGGAAGACGAACATGATGGAAACGACGACGGCGAAGAAGAAGGGGAAGAAGAGGAAGAAGAAGAAGAGGTGGACGAAGAGGGCGAAGCGTACGTGCGGCAGGCGTTGAATCAAGAGCGCGAGGAAGCAGAACGAGTGAAAGCTGAAGGCCGAATAATGATAGGACTCGTCGGGCATCCCAACGTGGGTAAGTCTTCGATGGTAAACTCTATTCTTCGACGTAAAGCGGTGAGCGTGAAGGCGACGCCGGGACACACGAAGACATTGCAGACGCTCATTTTGGACGATCACACGTGCTTGTGCGATTCTCCTGGCCTAGTATTTCCCCGCATCGATATTTCTCCCGCGGAGCAAATCATCGGCAATCTCATTCCTCTTCCAGTCGTCCGCGAGCCGTTCAGCGCTATTCGTTGGATCGCCGAAGCAAAGCTCGTCGGTGCGGAGCGGTGGCAAGCGATTCAGCGCAAGTTCAGTGGGTCAAGTGATGGTAAGCTCGCGGCATCGCTCGCCGCGCCTATTACGAGCGTGCTGAAAGTTCGACCATCGAAGGAGTTCGATCCTGAGACGCTCGAGTTGCTGAACAACGAAGATTTGACAAACGACGAATTGCCGTGGTCGCCGCTCTCGCTGTGTCAAGCGTATGGCAAGATGCGAGGATTCGTGAAAACGCGCGGCGTCGACGTCCAACGCGCGGGGCAAGTCATTCTGAGCATGGTTTACGACGGCAAGATTCCGTACGCGATTCCGCCGCCGACTGGCGCCCCTGTGATGCGTTCGAAGGCGGATGTCGTCCAGATCGAAGAAGACAACTTAACCGACGATGAGTCGGATGACGACGAAGTCAACGTCGTACGCTCTGGGTTTTCCGCGCTCGCCATGGATTCGGACGAAGAGACAGCGGCTCAGCAGTACGCTTACAGCTCGGACGAGGACACGAGAGGGACATTCATTTTGAGCCCTGAAGATCTCAAGGAATCCAAACGAGGCCAGCGCGGTAAAAAGTAAAATTCATTCATTGACGTTAAAAATGTCACGGAAATCGGCGCGCTCGTGATTAGCTATGGTGTTCGATGGCTGTGAAACAATGTTTGTACGTTTAAGATTGTGTAAACGTGTAAAGAATGAATTCATTCATCGTCGATTTGTAAACGTTTAAAGAATATGTAAAAGCTTGAGCGCAATGGTGCCACTGACAAGCGCCAGCGCGGTCACCTTGAAGTACTTGCCGACGACGGAGACAACTTCGCCCACGAGAATTCGCAACATGACGCCGCCGAACAAAATCATGAACGCGACGAACGCGGCGTGCGAGCCGGCGTCTTTGACTTCTTCCGGAAGCAGATTCACGACTTGTCCCAACGCGCCGGCGACGAGTCCCAACGCGCTCGCCACCGCGCCCGCGTCCTGCGCCACCGCCGAAGAATCGATTTCACTCGCCTTCGTCGTCAGCGTCTCCACGGCTTTCACCAGCGCCTCTTGGCTCAACTCTCCCGTGGTGTAATACGTGTACCCAGCGACGACCGCCACCGTTCCCAGCACCGGCGGCCCCCATCCCAGCGTCGGCGGTTTCGCCGCCGGCACCTCCCCCGTCGCGTTGAACGACTTCACCCCGATCTCTCCTCCCGGGAATCCTCCCGCCATTCCCCCGAAGTCCTTCTGCAGCCGCACTTCCCTCGTTTCGCGCCGCTTCGCCTTCGCCTTCTCCAGCGCCTTGGCCGCGTTCGTCTCCGCCAATTCGTCCCGGTACGACCACAAGCCTTTCTCCCCGCCCGCGAACCCGCCGGTGAACAAGTCGTCTCGACCCGTCTTGCTCACCAGCCCTCGGTCGTCCTTGATGTACTTGCCCTTTCCCGCGTAGTACTTGCCTCGCGGCGCCGGTTTCGCCGCGCACGAGACGCGCGCGACGACGCGCGCGCGACGCGTCTCGCCGGGACAACCCTCGGCGCTTATCCGTCCGCGCGCGCGCGCGAACGCGCCGGCGCGCTGCGTCAGCGACGCGGACATCGAGCGCGCGCGCGCGTCTCGGCGCTCGACGGCTCGAGCGAGGCGCGCGGCGCGGTGTGCGGCGCGCGCGAGATCGCGACGCGCGGTGCGTCATGGCGGACGTCGACGAGAACGCGTACGCCGCGCTGGGACTGGCGTTCGAGGACGCGCCGAGCGAGGCGACGATTAAAAAGGTGCGTCGAGCGCGCGACGCGCGCGACGCGCGACGCGCGGGACGACGCGACGCGCGCGACTCGACGATTTCGCATTCGCATTCGCATTCGAAACGACGACTGACGACGACGACGACGACGACGCGCGCGAAAACTCGCAGGCGTTCCGAAAACTCGCGCTGAAATGCCACCCCGATAAGCGGCCGGCGTCGGAGCGCGAGCGGGCGGAGAAGGAGTTTGACGCGCTGCGACGCGCGAGCGACGCGCTGCTCGACGTCGACGCGCGACGCGCGTTGGATGATTTCCTGCGCGCGAAAGCGGCGCGAGCGCGCGCGCACGCGGCGCACGGAGCGAAGAGAAAACGAGATTTAGAGGATCTGGAGGCGCGGGAGCGGAAGGCGGCGAGCGCGGGGGAGGTGGGGGCGGAGCGCGCGGCGCGAGAGCGGTTGCGAGGCGAGTTGGAGCGTTTGCGGCGTCGACGCGAGGAAGCGACGCGGGGGGGGAAGGCGCGAGATGGCGATGGCGTGGGGACGGCGGCGACGACGTCGACGGTGCCGGAGCACTTGTATCGAGCGCTCAAGGTGGTGTGGCGACGCGACGGCGACGCGGACGACGACGCGTACTCGGCCAAGGAGCTGCGGGAGATATTTGAAACCTTTGGTCGCATCGAGGACGTCGTGATTCGCGAGGGGAAGAAGAAGAAAGGCAGCGCGCTCGTCGTGTTTGCAGACGGCGACGCGTGCGCCACGGCGTCTGGGGCGACGTGTGGGCGGTCGAGTAATCCGTTGGTCGTCGCGCGCGCCGCGATTCCTCCGAAAGTCGACGCGGGGGAACCGGCGAAGCGACGGGACGACGCGGCGTCGGGAGGCGTTTCACCGGCGCCGGCGAGCGAAACGACCGCGGCTCGAGCGCCGAGCGTCGCGAATCTAGACTTTGAGAGCGTGGTGCTGGAGCGATTGAAACGCGCGCAAGAGCGCGCTCGGCTCGTCGCAGAGGCGGAAGCGGAAGGCGACGACGAATCGTGATTTTTTATAGCGTGGTAGACACATCGTGTCGCGTGGCGCGGCGCACAATCTAGTAATCATTGCAATACCGAACATTTCGTGATCGCATCGCGCTCTGAAAGAGTGCTAGAAGAAGTCAAGAGCGACTGCGTCCTCGAAGGCGAGGTCGCGTCTCTTTGCTAAGAATACCCGTCCTCACTTGGCGTACTTCGCCGTCCACTCTCGCGCCGTTTGCAGCGCTCCGTGTTCGTCCGTTTTCCAGTGCTCCGCCACGTTCTCTCGCAAAGGGTCATCTGGGTTCGGCGCGCTCATCAACGCCTGCACGCTGAGTAAAATCGTACGAATCTGCAGCGCCGGAGACCACTTATCCTTCAACACGTCCAAACAGATGCGCCCAATCTTATCCGTGTTCGGGTGATAAATTTTCGTCCTGAAGAACACCTCCGGCGGCGCCATGGGATAATCCGCGGGTAAGAACAGCTCCAACTTGAACTTCCCGCCCTCGTACGCCGTTCCCCGCGGTCCGTCCACGACGACGAAAAAGTGTCGCAGGTTCGTCTCGCTCACCTCCACCGCGATCCCCGGAATCGGTTCCTGCTGCAATCGCTGCGCCTCCTGCGTCGTCATCGCGCGTCGCGCGCGTCGTTTCGTCATTCTCGCGTCGTCGCGTCTCGTCGCCTTCCCGTCTCCCGTCTCGCGCGCGCCGTTTTCCCGCGCGTCGCCTTCGCCGCGGTCCGCCGTCGTCGCGCCCGATTTCACCGCGTCGCGCGTCGTCGTCTCGTTCGTCGTCGTCGTCGTCGTCGCCTTCGCGTCGTCGCCTTCGTCGCGCGTCCGCCGCACCTTGAGGATCCGTCGCGGGAGCTGCGACGCGTCCGCCATCCTCGTCGACCGGCGTCGCCGCGTTCGCGCGCGCGCGTCGCTCGCGTCGCGCGCGTCGCGCGCGTCGCCGCCCTCGCGCGCTCTCGCGCGTCTCGCGCGCGCGCGCGCTCGTCGTGCGTCGACGCCGCGCGTCGCGATGTTCGGTCGCGTCGTCGCGGCACTCGCGCGCGCGATGGCGCCGACGCGCGTCGCCGACGCGCGTCGACGCGGGCCGGACGCGCGCGGGGTCGCGCTCTTCGTCGCGCTCGCGCTGCAGTACGCGTCGCAGCCGTTCCTGCGCGCGCGCTACGCGGCGAACGCGCGCGCGTCGGCGCTCGTGCTGAGCGTCGAGATCGCCAAGGCGACGCTGTGCGCGTGCGCGCTGCTGCGACGACGCGAGACGCGAGGGGCGCTGCGACGGGCGTCCGCGCGGTCGCTGCTCGCGTCGGGCGCGCCGGCGGCGGTGTACGCGGCGCAGAACGTGCTGCTGCAGAGGGGCGCGCGCGCGCTGGACGGCGTGACGTTCAACTGCCTGAACCAGACGAAGCTCGCGAGCGCGGCGGCGTTTCTGTGGCTGGGAGGGGCGCGGCAGAGCCGAGCGCAGTGCTTGGCGCTGGTGGGGACGCTCGCGGCGGCGGTGAATCTGTTCGGGGGGGAGACGGCGGCGGGCGGCGGCGGCGGCGCGGCGAGCGCGGCGGCGCGCGCGGCGGGCGCGACGAGCGTGTTGGTGGCGTCTGCGCTGTCGGGATTGTCGGGAGCGATGTGTCAGTTCGCGCTGCAGGGGAGCGAGAAGCTTCCGGCGATGATGACGCTGGAGATGGCGATCACGGGGGTGCCGATGGTGTTGCTCGCGGAGCGCGTCGCCGCCGGCGACGAGTTTCGCCTGAGCGCGGTGTACGAGTCGTGGACGGCTTGGGCGCTCGTGCCCGTGCTGTCGAGCGCGATCGGTGGGATACTGGTGGGGGAGATCACGAAGCGATTAGGTTCGATCGCGAAGGGGTTCGCCGTGACGTGCGGTTTGGTGCTGACGGGGGTGTTTCAGAGCGTCTTCGCGGGCGCGGCGCCGCCTCGCGCGCACGTCGTGAGTTTGATCGTCATCGTCATCAGCACTTGGGTGCACACCGCGTTTCCGCCAGTCGAGAAGCGTAAGAAGAAGCGCAAGACGGGTTGAGCGAGGGTGTGTCGTAGCGATAGCATTCGGTTGGAATAGTATTTGGTCTATAAAGTTCTAAGCGCCGAGGGCGCGTGCCCGTTGAGGGCGCTATGCGCTATCTTCTATAATCTTTCCACGACTCGCGAGCGGTCATCGCGCGCATGAGGCTTAGAAATAAAATACTCAGCACGCTTCCCGTCATAGCGGCCACGTTGAACGTCATCGAAAAGTCTGGCGTGGGAAGAAGCAGGAGGAGACTGTTCATGTACAGCGTCTCGGGAGCCACTGAGGATGCTCGAAGTTTATCGAGAAACGCGCTCGCCTGCTGCGTACGAGGCACACGTGTGTCGGCGTGGATGACACGGAACGCATCGAATCGAGCCGGAGGTAAGTCGAACCCACGGTTCGCGTCCGGAGGAAACTCTTGCGCTCGAAGGAAACCTTTGTCGAAATCAAGGCGCAAGCGAAGCATCGAGGCGTTCGCTGGAAGCACCATTTGTAACTCAAGCAATGAAGAACGCACGCGATCTTCTGCGGGCACGAAGTGCATTTCATCCAACACTTCGCGCGACACCGCGACTCCGTCCAGCTCGATAGAAAGCGTGTGCATGTACAGCTTCACGAACCAAGGAAGCGGCTGGAACAAACGAGCACGTATGGGCGGCGACGAGTTCGCGCTCGATTCCAGCGCCGGCCGCTCGATATCGATCACAATACCACCGAACTCATTCCCAGTGCCCGTCAAGAACCGTTCGACGTACAGCGTGGGCGTGCGATGGTTGACTCCGAGAGCGTCGGCGTCGAACGCCGCCGACGACGACAAATTGAAAGTCGCGATATCATCTCCATCGCGCGCGTGAACGTACGAGCCATCGGCGGCGACGCAGACGTCACTCGCCACTCGCTGGATCGTTCCGATAATTTCAGCGTACGACTCGCTAGCATCTGGCAACACCATCATCAAAGTTTGCTCGGATCGCGTGTAACCGTCGCCATCCTTGGACAACCTCACGCCGAACGTCAAATGTCTCGCGCTAAACACTTCGTGCGCAGTTTTCAGCGCCTTTGCCAATCCCGCTCTATCGCGACAAGGCAACTGCTTCAACCACGGCGCTAAGTTCTCCACGCACACCGCCTCTTGCGGTAAACTCGCGTGCTTCACCGTCGCGGCGTCGCTCGCCCGTCGCGCCGACGACGCCTCCCCATCCCAAGCGTTAAATCCCAACACCGGTGACGTCACCGCCGTAGACGTCCCCAGCGCGCTCAGAGACGCGCAGAACGTCCCGCCGAGCGCCGTCGTCGCGTCTCGCCACCCTCGCTCGGCGTCCTCGTCCGCGCGCCACGTCCCGAGCGCCTCCGCGCCGATCGGTTTCGCCACCACCGGCGGCGCCCCCCATCGCCGCGCGTTCCAACGCCCGCGTCCGAACCACAGTTCGAGCGTTTCTGCGCGTGATTTCGCGAGCACCGCGCGCAGGGGCTTGGCCATGACGGCGGAGTGTCGTTCGAGCTCATGCTCGGTGGTGGTGAAGGTGAACACCAAGGCGACGGCGTCGTCGCGTAAACGCTCGATGAGGACCTCCTCGACGAAAGATGCGCGCGCCGCGACGATGGGGATCATCGCGGCTAACGCCAGGAAGACGGCGCATGGGAACGCGCGCGCGCGCATCGCGTTCTGCGGCGTATAGTGTTTGATGATTCGTCAACTGGCTAGAGTGGAAATTCGCGTCGAAGAGCGCCGATGTCGTGCTTGTCGACGTGTTCTAAGAGATCTAATCGTCCGGTGCAACCAAGACTGATGCGGACGTAGCCCCAGGTCGGACTTTCGGGGTTGGGATTCATCGATAACGCGCGAATGTAATAAGGCATCGACTCGGCGTACCGGCCTTGGTTGGCATAACTGATGCCCATGTTTGACCACGCGCGAACGTAGTTGGGTTTGATGGTCAGCGCGCGGCGATATGCCCCTACTGCGTCGGCACTCTCGGCGCCGTTCGCCTGCGTGGCGCCGATTTTGTTCCACAATGAATGGTCGTCGGGGCGCAAATTGGCGGCTCGTTGAAAGGCGTTGACTGCGTCTTCGTAATTCCTCGTCAAATGCGCCATGACACCGAGCACAGTTTGCACGTCAGCGTCGTTCGGTGCTTGTCGAGCGGCTTCTCTGAACATTGCCATGACGTTTTCGGGCGTGTGTGGCGCTTGTCCGGCGGCGATGTGTTTGAAGCGCTCTTGACTTCCGAGCCACTCACACGCGTGGCCGAGGGCTTCATCCTGGTCCAGCTCGTTCGCGTGGCTCACAGCGAGGGCGAGTAGAACATTTGGATTTTGCGGGTTCGCCTCGTACGCTTTTGACATCGCCGCGATGGCTTGCTGGTCATCGTCATTTTCCGCTTGGATGCGTCCCAGATGGTACCACGCTTCGCTGTTGCTCTGATCTTGACGCACCCACGCCTCAGCGGCGAGGGCAGCTTCGGCGAGTACGCCCGTCTTTGCCAATTCCATCGTTTTCTCTTGCAAACCACTTTGACCGAGGTATGGGTTCGGGTCGGTGAATTTGTAGTTGCTCCGTTCTGAAAGCGGATTTTGTTGCATTTCGTCCCAAACGTTTTGCATCCATTCTGGGTTGTTGCGCTGCATATCTTCAAACTCGCTCGCCCACTCGCGCGGTACGTTCTTGAACTCTTCTGCCCAATCGTCGACGTTTGACTGCCTTTGCGATTCCATCTCGCGCTGCGAGAATTGCTGCGCCCACGCTTGGCTCGTCGGATTTTGACGCTGCATCTGCGCTGTAAACTGGTCCGCCCATTGAGGTTGCGGTTGCTGTGTTTGCTCGACGAACTCGGCCGCCCATCGCTCACCTTGGTCCACATGCCGCGCCTGAGGTGCCGCGTTTACCTCCTGCAAACCGTCTTCTCTCACGACGACTTGCCCGCTACCAAGTTTGGACATGAGTTGCGCGAATTTAGAATTCGCAAACTTTGGATCGGCGTTCAACGTCGCCGCAAGCTCACTACTTTGTTTCGCAGTTTGTGCCGCAACGTCAGTAAGCGGTGCTTGCACATCACTGGCATGTTGTTGTGAAAACTCGTCCGCCCATCTGTTTTGCGCCGCGCCAAACTCCTCGCCCCAGCGCGTGCCTTGATTTGATCTGTACTCTTGCGCCCACGCATCGGCGCGCGGTGGCGCGTGCATCGTGTGTGGCGGCGGCGGGTGGTTGTGAAACTCGTTTGCCCACTGCGCGTGCCTTGAAGTCTCAACATTCGCGAATTCTTCCGCCCAGGAACTCGGCGACGCCTGCGCGTGAAGTGGTTGCTGAAATCCGCGCGCCCAGCGGTCGCCGCGCTGCATCTCGCGAAGCATCGCCGCATTATGCGCCATCTGCGCTCGGGCGCTCATCTCAGCGTCATCCATGCGCATGCGCTCGAAGCCGTCTTCCATCTCCCCCTGCGACTGCAAATGTCTCGCCATCACAGCGCTCCTATTTCGAGCGAACGACTTCTCCAGCGCCGACGCCCCGCGCGCGTCCAACCTCGCATCCGGCACCATCTGCACCGGTGCCGCCGCATATCGACCACTCGCACGCATCGTTCCTTCACGCACGTCTTCCACACCGTCCAACAGCCCCTCTCTCGCTAAATGTAACCCATTCGCCGCGTTCGCCGCGCCTCGCGCGAGTTGGTCTGCGCGCCGAGTCCAACCGTCAGTCACGTCGTCTCGCGCGTCGTCTCGCGCGTCGCGTCGAGCGTCCGCGCGCACGAACCTCGTTCGCTCGCGCGCTGTATCTGTTGTTCGCGCGCGCGCGTGCCTCGATCGCCGAGTAAGACGTCGGCGACGCGCGCGATTGGATTCGCGGCGCTCGACGGACCGGCGCCGTCGCTGGGTTCGCACGACGCGCCGCCGGTCGCGAGATCGCGCATGAACCTCGACATCGCGCCGCGGGTTCGAGCGTGCGGTCGGCGCGGTCGCGCGGGTCGAGTTGTGACGTAGGCGTCTGCGTTGGGTTGCGTCACGTCGCGTTTGGTATTGCAATTGACGGCGCGAGGAATCACGTGAGCACGAGGGCGATCTCGCTAGGTTCTAAATCTTCCAATATCCGCCAGTTGTAGAGGTAATAGTGCAAATTCCCGTCGCCGATGCCGAATTTGAGCGCGCTCAGGAAGGATTCGTTTTCCATCAAATCGAGCGCGTTGAAGACGTCGAATGCGTTGTTTCGCGCCAAAATGAGGGCGTCTTCCATGAGCTTCACGAGCGGCATGGACGTCGCGACGTTGTAATACGAGTACGCCGCCTTCAGAGTTTTGTGCTTGGTTTTGCTGTGAATGATTTGCGACGGTAAGTTGTAAAAGCTGACGAAGTCGGTGATCTTGTTCGTCTTCTCGTCCTCGACGACGTATGAAAACACGACGTCCTCGCGCGGCAACAACCAGTGCCGAACTTCGGCCTCATTCATTATGGGCGCCACGGCGAATCTAGTCAAATATTTGCTCAACAACGCCGTCACGCGTGGAACGTCGGCCTCGGTCATGTGACGCAACCCTTCCGATTTTGGCTTCGCGGCAAGCTTGAACATCTGCACCGCGCGTGACATCGAGGCGTCGCGACCCAGGCGCGTGAATCCGATGTCGACGAGCTTTTTAATATCCAAACTCCGATGCCAATAACGCGCTTTCGATATCGGCTTCGGCAACAGCACTCCCGCGGTGTACGTCGCTTGCCACACATCTTTCGCGTTGACCCGTCGCGTAATCTCCTTGATGAGCGTCGGCGCGATGCGCTTCGAGCGCAACTTTTTATGAATGCACAAGAAATTGATCTCCGCCAAGTCGATTTCTTTCCCCTTCACCCTGAGTTTCGCCGGCACGCCCGTGATGAACGCCACGAGCGTCTGCGTCACCTTCAACCGCACTCCAACGTGCCAATCACCGTGATACTCCGGCGGTCGCAGCGCCCACTTTAAAAACTCTTGCGAGTATTGAAATCGAAACATCGCGTCGTCGTCCTCCACGTAGTTGTTCGTCAACAGCTCGTACACCTCCTCCTGCGTCCTCGAGTCCGTCATATCGCACGAGCACCACTCGTACCCCGGCGGCAGCGCGCCTCCGCTCTCGCTCGTCTCACTCGCGAGTTTCGGCGGGTCGATCGGTCCTTCCCGCAGCTCCGCGCCGCGCGACGTGTCCTCGCCGAATTGTCGCACGGGTTGCGTCTCCCAGAATTCGTGCGACGGCATTCGCGACGTCCGCTTCCCTTCGCGTTCGGCGAGGTGATGCTTCACGAGCGCGTCGACCACGCTCGACACCGTCGGCGCGTCGCCGTCGCGCGCGCGATCGACATCGCCTTCGACATCTTGTCCGCGCACCGCGTCGTTTCGCGCGTCGCGCGCGTCCGACGCGTCGGCGCCGACGACGCGCGCGTTCGCGTCGGCGTTCGCGGCGCGCGGCGCCGCGTCGGCGTCGGCGTCGGCGCGCATGTCGCGTCCAGCGCGTCGGAGTGCGGGCCGACGCCGTTTATCGGCAGCGCGCGACGCGTCGGCGAGCGCGCGAGACACCGAGTCGGCGCGCGAGCGCGCGCGAGCGATCGACGCGTCGACGCTCAGACGCATAGACGCCCGGACGCGTCGAGACATCGAGGCGCGCGCGCGCCGCGCGCGCGAACGCGTCGAACGCGCGCGCGGAAGACGCCAGGTGGTGACGAGAACGGCTTTGACGACGCGCGCGAGACGCGAGACGCGCGAGACGGAAGCGCGCGATGAAGTGGTACCTAGGGTATACCACCGCGCACCACGTCACGGGGTTCTTAGCGTGGACGAGCGCGATCGTCGCCGTCGCGCTCGTCGCCATGCACGTGAAGCACTACACCATGCCGCGGGTGCAGCGACACATAAATCGAGTGATTCTCATCGTGCCCGTGTTCTCGTTGCTGAGCTGGATCTCGCTCGTGATCGAAAATAATAAGGCGGGGTTCTACATCGAGGTCGTGCGAGATTGCTACGAGAGCTGGGTGGTGTACAACTTTTTGAATCTTTGTCTGGCGTACGTCGGCGGACCGGGCGCCATCGTGAACGCCATGGCTGGGAAGGAGATCAAAGTCGGTTCTTGGTTGCGCGGGACGTGCATCTTTGATCGTGATTTAGTGGTAGATGGGAACTACATTCGGCGGTGCAAACAAGGATGCTTGCAGTTCGTGTTTATCAAGCCGATTTTGTCGGTTATAGAAATCGTGCTGCAAGCCAAAGGGAAGCTCGGCGACGGACAGATCAACTTTTTGAAGGCGTACGTGTACATTCTCTTCGTGTATAACATTTCATACACACTCGCTTTGTACGCGCTGTGGATGTTTTACTTGGGCGCACACGACCCACTGGCGAAGTACAATCCGTTACTCAAGTTTATCATCGTCAAGAGCGTGATCTTTTTGAGCTTTTGGCAAAGCTTCTTCACCGCCATGGCGGTGCGCACGGGAAGTTTGGATAGCCCCGAAGAAGGTCGCGCGGTGCAGGACGTACTTATTTGCTGCGAGATGTTCGTCGTATCGTTGATGATGTGGTTCGCGTTCCCATACACCGATTTCGTCGACCCAACGGGCGCCAAGCGTGGCTTCGTCTCCAACGTCGTCAACTTTGTCTCTGTGCGCGACGTCTTTGACGATACGGTGCATCAGTTTGGGGCGACATATCAAGACTACACGCTTCACGGTGACGGAGAGACACCGGATAGGACGGTGAAGATGCGTACATTCGTTCCTATGGGTCGTTCGAGCGCACCCGAGCACGACACCGCGAGCCTGTCGGCGAACGCGTCGGTGTGGGACGACCTGGAAGCGGCGGCAAACGCGCCCCCGCTTCGAAGCGACGCGCCTGAACACGAGTTGGCGACGATCGGCGAAGAATAAAATTAGGAATGAGTTAGCGGATGAGTTGTTAGTACCAGATATAATTACATGGACGGAAATACATGCCAGCGTCAATCCAGATAGAACAAGGTGACGAGCTTTCGCATAGTTTTCGCGTTGCGGCACGTTTCGAGCAAAAGTCTGGAATCGTGAAAAGCGAAGACGATGATTTGTTTCACCTTACTCACGATCGTGTCGTTGCATATCCTCGACGCCTCTACGAGAGGCATGCCGTCGTTCTCCGGGGCTTCGACGATTTGCGCCACGCCCTCCAACAGCTCCCTCGATTCTCGCGGTTGCTTGGCCAGACTTTGCGGTAAAACCACTGTGAGCAATTCGGGCTGCTCGGCGCGAAGCGCCCCTCTGATCACCGCCGCGTTCGTCCCGGTGGCACCACTCGTGTATATGTGATTCCCCGTCAAACAAAGCGCGTACGCCAAAATTTCAATCAACTGCTGGTGCATGAAACCCATATTCCTCGTCCCGAAGAAGCCGATTTCCTTCGGGCAGTCCTCTTGAATCGCGATGAGCTCTTGCAAGTAATCCACATCCAGCGTCATCCCGCTCGGTTTATCCTCAACCGCGGCCACGCCTTTCACGACAGCCTCACCTTGCGTCGACAGCCCGTCGCCCGAGTAATCCGCGCCGAACAAACCCTCCAAATCTTCTCGCGGTCCGCCGCGCGTCGTCTCGCGACCCCGGTCGCCGACGTCGCCGGCGTCTCGCGACACCGACGTCTCATCCCGCGCGCCCGCGCGCGCCCGCGCGTCTCTCTCGCGCGCTCCGCGCGTCATCGTCGTCCGCGACGCGCGCGTCATCGCGTCTCCGCGCGTCGCGCGTCGCGCGTCGTCGCCGCGATGATCCCATCGCACCGGTGCCGACACGCGTCGCCGTTCGAGCGTCGCGACCGGTCCCGCGCGCGCGCCGGCGCCGCGCGCGCGCGCTCGAAACGCTCGCGCGTCCCCCACCGCGCGCGTCGCGCCGCGCATCGTCGACATCGCGCGCGCGTCGCGATCTCAAGTTTCGACGCCACCATCGCGCGCGCACGACGCCCGTCCCGCCGCACTGCGCGACGCGCGGTCGGCGGAGATGCACCGCCTCGGCGCCGTGGCGTCGTCGTTCAAGCACGGCGCGTCGAGCGTGGCGAAAAACATCGTCTTCGGCGCGCCCGAGGACGATTCGGGCGCGGGCGCCGAGCCGTTGCTGGACGAACTCACCGAGGGCGTCCTCGGCGCCGATCGCATCGCCGCCGCGGAAGCGCTGCGACGGTTGATCGAAAAGGATGAACGCGCGCGGTCGTTCGTCGCCGAGCGAGGGCTGGTGAAGATGTTCGAGACGCTGCGGGATACGAACGATGACGACGGTTTGGTGCGCGCGACGCTGGAGACTATGCGAGCGGCGGCGAGCGGAGAAGCGAGCGAAGGACGCGAACGGGCGCGAGAGGTGATCACGGGAGACGTGAATAACGTGAAACAGTTGGTGAGTGAGCTTAGGGGGGTGGATTTTTATTCAAAGCTGCACGCGGCGCAGACGCTGAGCGAGGCGAGCGAGACGCGAGGCGAGGCGATGCGAGCGGGAATGTTGGCGGATCCCACCGCGGTGCCGACGCTGATGGATGCGATGAAGGAAAATGAAGTGATTCGTAATGAAATACTATTGCTTCTTGTGTCGCTGACGAGAGGAAACGAGGAGTTGCAAAAGATCGTTGCGTTTGAGGGCGCGTTTGAGCGCGCGTTCGCCGTGATGCGAGAGGAGGGTGGCGTCGACGGCGGCGTGGTCGTGCAAGACTGTTTGGAGTTGTGCAATAACTTACTCAGGGATAATCCTAGCAACCAGACCTTGTTTCGCGAGAGCGGGTTTGTGCGCAGCGTTCCGGGCATGGCGGCGGTGGAGCGTGAGATTGGTAATGCCGGCATGCAAGGAATTTCGGCGCAAAAAGCAGCGAATACGTTGTGCGCGCTCGAGACGGTGCATCTACTGGTTAGCCCTGATGAAGAAAGTGGGAAACGTAAGCACTTGAACAGAGATGACGAGCTAGATGCGATGATGAAGCAGCAACGCTTGCAGGGTTGTCGAGCGAACCAAAGCGAATTGGCCAAGCACGGAACGGTGGAAATTCTTGTGCGAGCGGCATTGGGAGATTCAGCGGTGAACGCCGTCAGTGTGCGCGTCGCAGCCTTACGCGCATTGGCGGCGCTCGTGCGCGACCATGAAGGTAACCAGACCGCGTTGTTTAGCGCCACGGCTGATCGTGCGGGCACGGTGACTGAACCAGCGCTGTTGTCGTGCGGCCGAGCGGCGCTACATAGCGAATCGCCAGCTGAGCGCAGTGCCGCAATATTAGTTTTAGGCGCGGCGATGCTCGGAAATCCCGATGGTCAGCTACTGCTCGTATCCACGCTCGCACCGACTGGTCTAGGAGCTGATGACAGGAGTGAGGAGTCGTCGCTTGGTGGGTTACTTGCCCGAGCTCTTATGCAGAAGGGCGGATCGAGCGTGGCGTTCGACGAAGCCAGCATAGCGGCGGCGAGTGTTCTTCGCGACATGCTGCACAAAAACGATCAAAGTAAACTCAAAGCACTACGGGTAAACTTGGAACCACTGAGCTCACGCTCGAACGCGTCTGAACTGTTGCTTCCTCGTTGCGTGCGCCAACTCGCGGTGACGCACGCTCGGGAAGAGGATGAAGAAAAGGTGGAAAAGCTGCAGTCGGTTCTCTTGCGGCTTTTGATCGTGTGGCTATACGAGTGCAAGGCGGCGGTTGAAGCGTTTTTGTCGTCCCCGGGGCATCTTCCCGCCATAGCCGATCTGGCACGAACTGGCGGAAGCACAGAATCGCCCCATGTCGCCGCGCTCGCATGCGTCGTGTTGGGATGCTGCTTGCTCGAAAACTCTGGGAGCGTGCTCGACGTCGTCTCTGCCCGAGTGGGATTGCAGAATTTCTTCATGAAGTGGGAGACGATGACGAAGTCATCGCTGTACGCCGACGCGTCGAGAGCACCCACGTTGCCAAAACCTTTGACGCGAGCGAATGCGGCGAAGTTCGCGACGCAGAGTGAGGGAGCGGAGGATGTCTCACCCGGTGGAGGATTGTACGATCACGACATTACAGTGTTCATCAACGAGTTAGAAGAGCGCGTGAAGTCGGCAATAATGTCACTGTATGCGAAGCCTTCGGGCGCTGGAGATGAGTGTGCGGTGTCGAGCGTGGCTAAACGAGAGGACGAAGACGACGTCTCATACGCGCGGCGCTTACAAGAGGCACTTCAAGCGAGTGAGTCGGAATTAGCGGAGGTGCGCTCGCGAAACGCCGTACTGGCAGAACAGATTTTGGGCGTTGCACCGACATCGGCAAACGCGAGCGATGATCCATCCGCAGTGGCGAAGAACGGCGCGCGTCACGCGTCCGCCGAAGCCCTTCACGCCGCCGTCGAGGCGGCGAAGCGAGCGAGCGCCCAAGAGATCGCATCCCTAACTTCCGAGCTTGAGGAAGTCAAAAAAGTGGCCGAAGAACGTCAGGAAGCCCTCACGTCATTGAGCACGGCGTATAACGGTTTAGAAGCGGAGGTGTATCGTCTCGAAACTGAAGCCAATGGCTTGCGCGAAAAGCTCCACGCGTCTTCGGAATTTGGCGGCGGCGCCGCGCCCGAGACCTCATCTTTAGACATCGCGCGAGAAGCCGGCCGCGAAGAAGGTCGCCGTCTCGCTGAGGCTGAAGCAGAGTTACGCATCCGTGACGCCGTCGACGCCGCGCTCGTGGACGCCGATTCTCGCCTCCGCGCCGCCGTCGAAGCCGCCGTCGCCGACGCTCGCGCCGCCGACGAAGCAGAGCTCAACGATCTTCTCGCCTGTCTCGGGCAAGAGGAAGCGTCCAAGGAGCACTTGCTCGCTAAACTCATCGCCGCGGGCGAGAGCGAGGCCGCGCTATTGGACGAGCTCGCGTCCATCGTCATCGAGGACGTCGACGCGTAGTCGCCGACGTCAAACCAACCGTCGCCGAGTTGTAATCCACGCGCACTTCCCCCCGCACACCGCACCGCGCGCGCGAGCTCGCGCCCACACACCGCGCGCGCGCATTCGATGGGCGCCGCCGCGGCCAAGCTTCGCGATCTCCGCGCCGGCCCGCTCGACGCGTCCGAGTGCGCCGAACTCAAACCAGTCTGGGGCCCATTCGTGGACACCTTCGTCGCCACCTTACACGCCCAAGGCGCCGCCGTCGCGCCCGTCGACGTCGACGAACGAACGCCGCGATCGCCCGCGACGCCGTCGGCGGCGCACGCGTCGACGTCGACGTCGTATCGACGCCCGAGCGTCGAACGATTGGTCGCCATCGGCGACGTGCACGGAGACCTGGCGAAGACGCGCGAAGCGTTTCGCGCGGCGAAACTGACGAACGCGCGCGACGAATGGGTCGGAGGGACGACGACGTGCGTGCAAGTGGGCGATCAGCTCGATCGAGGGAAGGACGAGGTGGCGATATTGCATTTTTTGGAGCGGTTGCGAGGCGAAGCGCGAGCGGCGGGGGGCGAACTCGTGGTGATGAATGGAAATCACGAGACGCTGAACGTGAGCGGGAGGTATAGGTATTCGTTAGCGGAGGGTAACGCTGATTTCACGCGATGGCGGGCGCGACAGGACATTGGGAAGGTTTTGCGAGCGAATTGCGGGTTGGCGGCGGGCGTGTGCGAGTCGCGCGCTGGCGAAGCGGCGAAGACGGATACTCTACCGAGTTTCGTGAAAGAGGGCGAGGGTGATCGCTGGCGCGCGCTCGCTCCGGGAGCACCGTTGGCGCTGAGGTTTTTGGCGCACCAGCCGGTGGTGGTGGCGATCGGGAGCACTTTGTTCGTGCACGGCGGTGTGTTACCAGAGCACGTCAAGTACGGCTTGGATACGCTCAACGAAGAGATCTCGCAGTGGATCAAGCGGGGTAAAATCAAAAGTGCGCCGCCGTTAAGCGTCCAAGGGCGAGATTCGGTGGTTTGGGCGCGCGATTACTCGCACGTGCAAGAACATAAGTGCGATTGCGACTTACTAGAGGAGACGCTTCGGATGATTCCCGGCGTCGAGCGCGTCGTCGTCGGGCACACCATCCAGCATCCGCACGGAATTACCTCCGCGTGCGACGGTAAAGTCATCCGTATCGACGTGGGTATGTCGAAAGGGTGCGTCGACGCCAAACCTGAGGCGTTAGAGATTTTAAAGGACGGCGAGTCCATCGCGAAAATGAAGCTTGGTGACGACGGCGAAACCGTCGAGACGACGACGTTGTGAGCGCATCGCCGCACGCACCGTTGACGCAGTAGTATTTGTAAAAGAATATTCTCTCATCTGATTCATATTCACAAGCTTCGCCGATGCGAATTTCTAATTTTACTGGGACAACGAGAATGCTATGAAAAGAAAGAAGTCGCCTTACGCGTTCATGCAAAGGACCGGCGTGAGGGTTTCGCACGCAGCAGACTCGGGAAACCCGATCGGGTTGTTCGCAGGGATCGTACCGGACGGCACGCACGTGTTGACGAACGAGCTGCACCCAGTCATCGCCGCCTTCACCCACGGCAAGAGCGCCGGCAAAGTCGTCGGCGCCGTCTTCGAGGCGTCGTTCCCGACGTAACGGAACATACCCAAGTATTTCGGCGGCAAGTGACGGTACGGCGCGTGTCGCATACCGGTCGTGATGAAAATCAACGCCGCGTAAATCCCCGAGAAGAACGTCCAGAGACAAAGGATGTACACCGCGAGCTTGGCGATGTTTTCCTTGCTCATCTCGTACCCCGGTTCCACCGGCGCCTTTTCGACCACAACCTACGTTCCGTCGCGTCGCGTCCATCGTCAGTCGCGCGTTCCGATCGTCGATCGATTTTTCATTCACCGCGCGCGCGTCGTCTCGTCCCCGCGCGTCGTTCGCGCGCGCGTCCGACGCCGTCCGCGTCGCGCCCGCGAGAGGTTTTCGCCGTCGCGTCGATCGCGTCGCGCGCGCGTCGCGCGACGTCGATCGCGCCCGCGGCGCGCGCGCGATCGATGTCGAGCGACGCGTTCGCGCCGTCGCGCGCGTCGCGCGTCGCGCACCTTCTCTTTCTTCGCCGCCATCGTCGCGCGTCGTGTGGCGTCGACCGCGGACCTTTCGCGACGGCGGGGTCGACCGACCGCGGTCCGCGGGGCGATGGCGCGGTTTTAGGGCGGGCCGTACTGTTTGCGCATACGATTGGAATGTGATGCTTTAAAAGAGCGTCTTGGACAGCGTCGCGACGGCGGCGCGGAGGACTTTGGCGTCGCCGCACGCGATGACCTCGCCCTGGAATTCGCCGGACTCTAGAGACGCGCGATCGGCGGTGAAACGCAAGGCGTTGCCCTTCCAGTCGGTCATGTAACCGCCCGCGCCCTTGACGATGGGGACGAGCGCCATGTAGTCGTACGGCTTGAGGTCGGCTTCGACGACGAGGTCGGCGAATCCCATGGCGAGTAAACCGTAGGCGTAGCAGTCGCAACCGTACATTGGAATCTTAACCTTACGCGCGAGGGTTTCGTAACGCGCGGCGTTCATGCCTTCGAACATTAACGGCGTGGTGCTGTACATGTACGCGTCGCCGACGCTCTCGCACGGCTTGACGGATATCGGCTCGCCGTTCATCGTGCTCACGCGTCCACTGACCCCTATCCATCGCTCCTTGAGCACGGGTTGATCTAAAATCCCAAGCACGGGCTCGCCGTCGTGCAAAAGCGCGATTAACGTCCCCCAAAGTGGTTTACCCGTGATGAAACTCTTCGTCCCGTCGATTGGGTCGAAGACCCACGTCCACTCGCTCGACCCGCCCGCGCCGAGTTCGATCCCGTGTTCCTCCCCGAAGATCGCGTGCGTCGGGTACTCTCGCGTCACCATCGCTCGCATCACCGCCTCCGCCTGCTGATCCGCGATCGTCACCGGCGACGAATCCTTTTTATCCTCCACCTCGACGCCGCGCGCGCGAAAGTACTTCGTCGTCGTCCCGCCCGCGGCGTCCGCGAGCGCCTCCGCGAATCGCACGTACGCCTCCGGCACGACGACGCGCGGCACATCGCTCGCATCGCCCATCGCCGCGCGCGCGGTCGCGCGCGCGCGCGTCGCGCGTCGCCTCGAATTCGCGTCGCCTCGAATCCGCGTCGACGCCGACGCGCTCGCCGCGCTCGCCGCGCGCGCGTCCGCGGCGCGCATCGCGCGCGGGACGCGCGACGGAACGCGACGCGCGACGCGAGCGCGCGACGCGAGCGCGCGACGCGAGCGCGCGACGACGTGTGCGGTCGACCGAAGCGGCTCGGTCGACACATTTGGTCGTCACAGAGCGACGCGCCTCCGCGTCACCGCGCGCGCCGCGATGGCGGACACGAACCGAATCATGAAAGAGCTGCGCGAGATCGCGAGCGACGTCGCGTCGCAGGTCAAGGTGACGCAGCACGGGGACAGTTTGGTGCACATGAAGGGCACCATCGCGGGTGCGTGCGCGCGATCGCGACGCGGCGAAACGCGTCGCGAGAGACTGACGGGCGACGGCCGCGCGCAGGACCGAGCGAGACGGTGTACGAGGGCGGGACGTTTCACATCGACATACAGATCGGGGCGTCGTATCCGTTCGAACCGCCGAAGATGAAGTTTCTCACCAAGGTGTGGCATCCAAACGTGTCGAGCCAGACGGGGGCGATTTGCCTGGACGTGCTGAAGGATCAGTGGTCGCCGGCGTTGACGCTGAAGACGGCGCTGTTGTCGTGTCAGGCGCTGCTGGCGGCGCCGGAACCGGACGATCCGCAGGACGCGCAGGTGGCGCAGATGTACACGGAACGACGAGGGGAGTTCGACGAGACGGCGAGGACGTGGACGAAGAAGTACGCCACGGAGGATCAGAAGGATCCGGTCGTCGGGGAGTTGATGGAGATGGGGTTCAGTGAGGGTGCGGTATTGAAAGCGCTGACGAAGTGCGGTGGGAATAAGGATCGCGCGGTCGAGGAGCTGTTGGGGGGGGCTTGAACGCCGCCGTCGATTCGGTTTGCGCGAACGATGGAACGTCGAAACGAACTACAATAGCACAGCACAACGCGCTTCGAGGCGCAATAGCGGATACGTACGATAAATAAATGACACATAATGATCGCATCCAATTTATTCCCAAGTGGCACGTTCTGCTCGTGATTTTGTGCGCGTTCACGTCGTCGTACGCGGCGGCGGAGTCGGAGGCGAGGGCGCGAGCAACCGCGGCGCGAGTTCGCACCGCCGATGTCCGCACGTGCACCGGTCGACCGGTAGACGCGCTCGTCGTCGGGCAAGCCATATGCTTACGACAGCAAATCGATACCGCTTTGATTCAACCGCTTCCTCTGAGCGACGTGGACGTGGACGTGCAGGTGCTCGTCGGCGACGTCCAACAGCCTCTTCGAGGCGAACCTGTCGTCGACGCAGCGACGGATTCTATCACGTTTACATTCGTGCCGACGCGCGATGCACGAAGCGGACGACTAAGTGTGGAGACTAGTGTGCAGCCGTCGAGCGATCCTCGCGTGAGTGCGGGGTATTACGATGTCATCTGGTACGAATTGAGTGTTGTGTGGCCAACATTTTTCTCGTATCGCGAGGTGGATGTGGCGCCGTCGACTGAGGAAGAGGAAGAGGAAGAGGAAGAGGAAGAGGTCAAGGCGGAGGTGGAATTCAACCCATTCCCCTGCACGTGGTTTCTCGGCGCCGATTATTTGTGCAACTCCACGACGTGGATATCAGGATGACTACTTTAAGATTGTTGAAATGTACAGCTCTACATCTACGATTTTCTACTCGGCTTTTCTTCGTCGCGGAGCTCGCTTCGACTTGGGACCAGACGTCGCGTTTTCTGACGACAGCGTGCTCGAATCTTTTATATTCGCATTCACTGCCTTAGCTTTTCGCAGTGGAAGGGGTAGCAGCGCGTCGGAACCCGTGACTTTTGCGATGAGATCGCGAGACTTCTCAATTCTGTCTCTCGGCGTGCCTTCTCGCTTCCGCGTCGGCGGCGGAAGATCAACCGCAACTCGAGCGCCCCAATCGGTTTTACTTTTCCCACGAGACGTACGTGATGTTGCCTTACCGCGCGAAGTCGACGGTATCGACACCGAGCGCTCCGGTTTCTTCGATCCAGTGAGCATCGCCGAGATACTGTCGAGCAAAAACGAACGCCTCGCCGGTTGCGCGCTCTGCCCAAACCTTCGGCGCTCGCGCGCGTGACACAACATCAACTTGCGCTTCGCACGTGTGATGCCGACGTAAAACAAGCGAACTTCTTCATCTTGGTCGTCTTCACTATCGCCGTTACGCACAAAAGGAATCAACCCTTCCTCGACGCCAGAAATGAATACGCTGTTGAACTCCAAACCTTTACTCGCGTGCATGGTCATAAGTTTGACCGTGTCTCCTCCTTCTTCTTCCTTGCTCTCGGCACTCGTGAGTAACGATATGCCTTCCAAAAACGAACCTAAAGCTTCCAGGCCAACGCGATCCTGGATGGTTTCGTCAATGTCTTGCGGTGGCTCTTTCGCCAAGTTGATGAGCTCCTGCACAAACGCCCAACGCTCGTTGCTATCGTCGGCATCTTGCACGAGGGTGTCGTAACCCGTACATTTGATAATCGCTTCCAGCAGTTCGCCCGGTGTCGAGCTTTTCGCCTTCTCTCGGGTTTCCGCCATGAGCTGTGAAAATTTTAGTACAGCAGATCTCGCGCGCGTCGTCAATCCCATTTCCTCCGCGCTCGGCAGCAGTTCGGTCTGCCCTTCGTCGCCTTTGGTTCTCCAAGCGCCGTTGAACAGGGCGTCGCCGATTGACGGTGGAACGCCATCTGTTTTCGGAAGCGTATCAATCCATGCGTTGAGCTTTTCGATGGTTGAGTTCCCGATGCCTCTCGTTGGCGTGTTGATGATTCGGTTCAGACTCACCGTGTCCGCCGAGTTGGACACCACGCGCAGGTACGCGATCATATCTTTAATCTCCTTACGACCGTAGAACGATGTGTCGCCGATAACTTTGTGCGGTACGCCCGCACGAATAAACGCTTCCTCGAGCACTCGAGCCTGCGAGTTGGTTCGATACAAGACAGCGATTTCTGAATACCGTAAATCCGGGTCCTCCTTGACTGACTTGCGCGCCTCTAAAGCTATGAATTCGGCCTCTTCGCGATCGTCATTTGCCTCGACGATCGCGACGTCACGTCCACCCGGGGTGTTCGCGACGAGGTCCAATGGCGACGGGAAAGCGCTTTCCTTGATGACTGCCTGCGCCGCCTCGACGATGGTCGCCGTACTTCTGTAATTCGTCGTCAGCATGTGCGTCTGGACATCCTTGAAGTCTTCATCGAACTGCGTGCGAATGTTTGCGACCTCGGCGCCGCGCCAACCATAAATAGCCTGATCGGCGTCGCCCACGACGAACACTGAACCTTGCGGCTGAGATAATTTTCTAATCAACTCGTACTGCGTCGTCGAAGTGTCTTGAAACTCGTCAACGAGTACCTGGCTCCATCGATGCTCATAATACGACCGTACGTCCGGGCACATCTCCAACATCGCCACTGTCGCCGAAAGCAAGTCATCAAAGTCAAATGCGTTCGCTTGCCGCAAACCGAGCTCGTACTCGTCGTAACACTCCACGAAGCGCTCGTGCGACATCGGCGGTATGGGCTTGTGCGCGTCCAAAAGTGCCCGCAACATGTGTGACCCATTCAACCCGACCGAGTGTTTCACGCACGACTTCGACGTACTAATCCAGTTTCTCATCGGTCCCGGCTGCGCCGTCTTCTTCGTCTCCCCAAACTTGTTCACCAACACGCCCTGCACGATTTGCTTGCTGTCGTCGGCGTCGTAAATCGTAAACTCTCCCGTTCGTCCTATGCCCGGAATTCGATCGCCGTGTCGTCGCAGCATCCTCGCCGCGACGGAATGAAACGTCCCTGCCGTGATCTCTCGCGCCGCGGCGTCGCCAATCTTATCCCTCAATCTTTCTCGCAGTTCGCGCGCCGCCTTATTCGTAAACGTGATGCACAAAATCTCCCTCGGCGGCGTCTTCAGCTCGTGAATCAGGTGCGCGACGCGTCCGATGAGCACGTGCGTCTTCCCGGACCCCGGACCCGCGAGCACGCGCGTCGCGCCCACGGGCGCGAGCACCGCGGCGCGCTGGTCGTCGTTCAAACCGCGCACGTGCGGCGGTTCGAGCGCATCAACCGTCGCTTCAGCGCCCCACGGCGCGGCGGTGTACGTCCTCGCGCGCGCGCGCGCCTCGGGATCGACCGCTCGCGTCACGCGCGACATTCCCGCCGCGCGCCGCGCGCACGCACGCGCGCACGCGCGCGCGCGCGTCCCGAGAGACGCGCTCGATGGCACCATCGCGTGCGGCGTCGGCGCGCTCGCGCGCATCTACCACCGTCGACGACGCGACGCTCGACGATCTCGCGCGCGCGACGATCGGCGATCTCGATCGCTGTGCGTCCACGCGCGCGCGACACGTCGGCGTCGGCGTCGACGCGCTGTGCGGCGGCGAGTGCCCGCGTCACGATGACGAGGACCAACACCCACGATTTCGAGCGACACTCTGCCGCGCGTCCGACGCGTCCACACGCGATCGCACGTCCTCGACGCGAATCGCGGCGGAGGAAACGATCTAGATCTCGCGTTTTCGACCGCTTGATCGACGTGTGCGCGCGCTGCGTTGAGCGCGAGACGCGATCTTGATCGCGATTGTGAATCGTGTCGGAGGCACCGGAACGCGGAAAATGGCGGTGATGCGCGCGAGAGCGAGCGCGAGAGCGAGCGCGATTGCGTTAACGATCGTCACGTTCGTGGGCGTCGCGGCGACGGCGCGAGCGGAGATGTTTAACCCGTTTCAGAGGCCAAAGACCAAGGGCAAGGTGAGCGAACACGAAATCATTGCCGAAGCGCCGACGGATGATCACGTGTTGAAGCTCGATGCGAGCATCTTCGACAACGAGTTGAAAAAGTCGAAATATAACTTCGTGATGTTTTACGCGCCGTGGGATGGGCACTCAAAGGCGTTCATGCCGCGTTGGATGTCTTACGCGCAGTCGCATAAAATGGCGGGCACGGAGATGACGTTTTCGCTCGTGGACGCGACCAAGGAACGCGATTTGGATAAGCGATTCGAAATCGAGGAATACCCGACGCTCATATTGTTCCGTGATGGTGTGCCGAAGAGGTACGTGGGCGATCGATCGCCGCAACACTTGGATAAGTTTGTTCGAAGAAACTTGCTCAAGCCGGCGCGTTGGCTGGAAGGCACGGACGACGTCGAAGTTTTCTTGATGGGTCGCGACGTCACCGTTATCGGGTTCTTCGATAACAAGGATGATTTGGACGTGTACCACCACGCCGCGGCTGAGTTTGATCTCGACTTTGGCGAGACGAAGAGCAAAATCGCCACTGAAGACTGGAAAGCGCCGTTCCCGACCATCAAGATGTGGCGCGACTTTGACAAAGAACCCGTTAGGTACCCCGGCGACGTGCGCGATTTGGATGCTATCAAGTCCTGGATCGCCACTGAAATGGTCCCACCGATCGTGAAGTTCGAAAACAAGAAGCAACTCGAGCGCCTTTTCATGGGTCCGATCGCTGCGAACATCTTCGTATTCTTGCCCGAAGACGCGACCGAAGCCGAGAAGATGTCGAAATCTTTAGAAAGTGCGGCCAGACAACTTCGTGGTAAGGTGCACATCATCACCGTCGATGCCAAAGAAACTGTCATGCATGACTACTTCTCTCTCCGCGAGAGCGACGGGCCGACGATTCGCCTTCTCTCGCATGACTTGAAGTATCAATACAAGGGCTCATTGGAGGCCGCCGAGATCTCAAACGATGTCGTGCACTTTTTCAAGGAATTCGAGGCGAAAAAGCTCGTGCCGTTGCTCAAGTCGCAAGATCCGCTCCCCAAGGACGGTGACGTTCTGCAAGTTGTCGGTAAGACGTTCCAGTCGTTGCTCATGGATAACGACAAGCACGTCTTTGTTTGGTTCTACGCGCCGTGGTGCCGCACGTGCAAGGCGATGAAGCCGGTGTGGGATAAGCTCGCCACGCTTTACAAGGATGAGAAAGACATCATCATCGCCAAGATGGATGCGACGAAGAACGAGGCGAAGGATTTGCACGTTCGACACTATCCGACCGTGTACTACTATCATTCCGGTGATAAGCCCAGACACGAGGAATACGACGGACACATGGAAACGGATGCGTTCACCGATTTCCTCACCGAACGCACGGGCAAGAGTCCGCACAAGAGACGTCGCCGAACGCCGCACATGGAGCTTTAACAATTGTGTAATGTCATCCGCGCTGTATCTATTACAACTATGCGAACGCTAAGAAATACTGCGCTACGCCCGTCAAAGCGCCTAATACCCCGCCCACGACGATGAGTTTGATTTCGTCTTGCTCGAAAACCGGATGCAAAACGCGCTCGAAATCCTTTCCAGGAAGCTTTTGCATTCGCTCGCGCACCGTATCCTCGATGCCGAGCGCTTCGTTTTGATAATCGTATGTCACGGGCACGCAATCGGGAATCGAAGCAAAAATCATGTCTACGATGGTGCACTTGATTTCGTCATACTTTTCCGCGCCGATGATGAGCTTTGCCGTCGTCACCGAGCCGATGGCTTCATCAAAAAAGTTTTCGGCGTTTCGTCGCACGAGGGCTTCAAACTTTTCCTTGTACGTTCCGTTCATCATCTCTTCCCACAAGTTCTCGGCGTTGCAAAAGTGAAGTTGATTCAAGCGCGCAAACTCTTCGCTCACTTCGTTTTGGCGCCTCAAAAACACGCCGTGCAACGTGACGCCGCACACGCGCTTTGGCTCGATTGGCTGGAAAATCACCTTCAACGCGACGAAATTCGTGAGGTAGCCCACGGCGAATCCGAAAAATGGAAGCAACCACACTCCCTGCTCCGGAGCGTGCTTGTCGACAAAGTAAAACACCACCATCTGCACCAAACCAAACGCAAAACCAAAGTAAATCCCGCTCCGCTCGATGAATACGAACTCCTTCGCGCCGACTTCTCGAAACATGTTGACCACCTTGTCCTTATTATTCACCGCCAGCGTCACCACCATCGTCTTCAAATCCAGCACGTCGTACACATTTTCCATCAAATCCGCGATTATGTCTTCCAACAACCCACTCGATTGCGCCATGGCCTCCGCGACCATCTCCTCCCGCACCACTCTCGGCAATCCTTGCCAAAACGTCGGCGCCTCCCGCGCGAGCACCGTCTCAAATATATCCTCCGTCACGCACCGCATCTCGGGATCCATGATGCTCGCGAACGTTTTCGGCTCCAACCTCGTGAAAATTTCCTTGATATCGATCAATTTCTTCGTCATGAGATCGACCAATATCTCCGCCATCTCTCCCGCCTTGCTCGGGATGATCCCTTGCCATCCGCCGAGCGCGCCGAACGGCTGCCCTTTCACTTGCGCAAACCTCAAGAACCCCGGGAAGAACTCGAGCGGATAGAACGTCATCTTCAGCGCGACGACGTTCGTCCCCCAGCCCACGGCGGCGGCGATGAACGGGATGAGCGCGTATCGCCAGAGCGGCGTGGTCGAGTCAGCGGCGAGCAGTCGTCGCCGGAGACGCGTCGCGCCGTCGTCGTCGTCGGTCCAGCGCGCGAGCGCGAGCGTCGCGGCGACGTACGTCGTCGCCGCGAGCGTCACCGCGCGCGGGAATCGCCGGCGCATCGCGTCGAGCGCGCGACGCGGCGGAGAAGTGGCGTCGTCGGCACAGGGAGACGCGCGGTCGCGGTCGCGTCCGTCATGGCGTCGCGCGCGTCGATCGCGTCGCGCGCGACGCCGGTTCCGCGCGCGCGCATCGCGCGGACGCGCGGACGCGCGGGCGCGCGCGGAGGCGACGCGACGCGCGCGACGCGACGCGACGACGACGACGACGCGCGTCCGCCTCAACCGTCGACGCCATCGACGACGCGACGACGCGCGCTGGCGCTGGCGCTCGCGTCCGCGACGACGCCCGCGATGGACGCGCGCGCGGCGAACGTGCCGACGCCCGCGATCGCGTCGAGCGGCGCGCTCGGCGCGCTGGAGTCGCAATTCATCGACGTCTTCGGACGCGCCGAACGCGCGGCGGTGAACGTCGTCGACCTCACGGTGCTGAATCAGAGTGGGAATCAGAGCGCGTTCGCGGGAGCGATCGTGGCCGAAGGGAACGGCACGGGAGTGGTGTGGGACGACGAAGGACACGTGGTGACGAATTATCACGTGCTGGGAGGCGTGCTCGCGAGCGCGCCGAAGGGGCGGAAGCTCGGCGAGGTGGCCAAGGTGACGATACAGACGAATGAGGGGAGTCGGACGTTCGCGGCGACGCTCGTGGGGGCGTCGAAGGAGAAAGATTTGGTGGTGATTAAGGTGGACGCGCCGAAGGAGTTGCTGAAGCCGGCGGTGGTGTCGTCGTCGTCGGAGGGCGTGCGCGTCGGGCAGGCGGTGTTCGCCATCGGTAACCCGTTCGGGTTCGATCACACGCTCACCACGGGCGTCGTGAGCGGGCTCAATCGAAGCATTCAGTCGCAGGTCGGGAGCTTGATCACCGGGGCGATCCAAACCGACGCGGCGATCAATCCTGGGAACAGTGGCGGACCGCTTTTGGATTCGCGCGGACAACTCATCGGCATCAACACCGCCATTTTCACCCCCACGGGGACGTCCGCGGGCGTCGGATTCGCGATTCCGATCGACACCGTCAATGCCGTCGTGCCGCAGCTCATCGCGAACGGCGAGGTGGTGTTCCCATCGTTGAACATTAAATTCGCCAACGCGAGCGTTGAACGCGATTTGCAAGTCCCCGTCGGTGGCGGCGCGCTCATTCAATCCTTCATAGGCGACTCCGCGGCGTCAAAAGCGGGTTTTCTCGCCACTCGTCGAGGTATCGCCGGTATCGCACCCGGAGACGTCATCATCGCCGTCGACGGCGCGCCCTGCGGCGTCGCCGCCGACGTCGTCAGAGCCATCGAGCGCAAGCGAGTCGGCGACGACGTTCAAGTCACCGCCCTTCGCCGCGCCGCCGTGGGCGACGCCAAGCCCGAAAAGGTCACGCACACCATTCGCTTAGCCGCGGCGAACGCGTAGTCGCCCGTTCATCGTGTAACGCACAATCCTTCGCGCGTCGTCCCGCGTCGGCTCGTCGCCAGCCGCGCCGCGCGTGTCGCCGCACATCGGCGCACTCGATCCGCGCAGACATGGGCGGCCGCCGCGCGCACCACGAAAACGGCGATCACCCCATGTGTTCGTTCGCGGCGTGCGTGCCGCCCAAGGAGTGGAGCGCCGAGCGCGTGAGGTGCGTCGCGACGCGCGCGATCGTCGCGAGATAACGACCTCGAGATATCGCTTGAGTTTCGTTCGAAACGCGCTCGCGCGACGCGCGCGCGCGACGCGGGCGGGCGACGAGGGATGCGACCGAAGCGAACGCGCGAACGCGACTGACGAACGACGCGCGCGCGACGCACGAACGCAGGACGTGCGTGGATGAGTGCTTTGAAAAATTGCCGAAGACGTACTACAAGGTGGAACGACGCGAGTGCGGCGGATTGGCGCGGTCAATGACGCACAAGGTGAAGTTTGCGAGCGGTAACTCGTATGAGCTGGCGCTGGTGAGCGATACGCTCGGGGCGGAGGAGGTTGGGAAGAAGTTTGAGGCGATTCGCGAGGAGCACGCGGACCTGCGCGAACGGTCGCTGGCGTTGAAGGCGTATTTGAAAGAGTTGAGCGGCAAGCATAAATTTTCGTTCGTCGTGATCGACGATACGACGAAACGTGTTTTTGCCGCGGCGACGCAGTTCAGCGCGCCGTTGTCGTTCGGCCATTCGAAGGATGGGATGCTCGTTTTGTTTTGCGGCGCGGGGGGGAAGTCGGTGGCGACGCACTGGCCGCTCAACGAGCAAGAGGTGACCCAATGCGCGCAGCACGGCGAGGCGGCGCGACGTCGAAGCATTGATGTGAGAGATCGTCCACCCGCGAACGCGGCCGGCGGCAGTAGGCGAAGCGTGGACGGCGGTAGGCGAAGCGTGGACGGCGGCAGGCGAAGCGTGGACGGCGGTCGCCGCAGCATCGACGAAAAAGCAGTCTTCACGTCTGAAGTCGGCTGGGTCGATCCGGGCGCCACCGTGCCCGTGGATTTCACTCACAACAGGATCGTGCTCACGCATCTCCCAGTCGGGCGCTTCGTGTACGGGCACGGGTACCTACAGCCGTACGAGTTCACCTCGTTTTGGAGCAGCGCCCAGAGCAACCGCGCCGGCGTGCCCGAGCGGGCGTTCCACAGCGGCAATGACTGGTCAAAGGAGTCGCCCAACAGCAGCCGAAGAAGTAGTTTCGACGTCAACAGCGCCGACGGCGCGCCTCGACGTTCCAGCATCGACGAACGTCATCGCAAATGGGAAAGCACCAATTCAAAGTGCGACACCGAGGCGAGTTGGAAAAAACCCGCCGCAGAAGCGAAGCGCCCGCTCCCACCGCGTTCGCCGATAAAAAGCCAAGAACCCATCGTGTCTTCGCTCGAGAAATTATCCGTCAAGGACGGCGAGAAGAAAAAGAGCTCGCTCGGGTCAAAAATCCGTCGAAACCTGTCTCTCGAAAATCTCAAAAAAGCCTTCGGCGTCGCGGGCAAGAAATCCGAAGACGCGTGACGCGAACGACCAGATATTCCGCCCCGCGCTCGCCTCGCGCCATTGCATTCTTAAACGCCACCCCATCCGCCTCGCCACTCGCCTCGCCGCTCACATTCCAGCATCGTCGCGTCGTGATACGCGAGGGTGTTAACCACCTCAATCAATCTAGTCATCCCGCGCGACCGCACACGCGCGCGTTTCGTCCGCGTCGAGCCGTGCGCATCGCGTGCGACACCGATCGACGCGTTTCGTCGAGCGGCGTCGCCGGACGCGTCATGGGCGCCGAACCGACGGCGCGATCGGTCGTCACGACCGCGAGCGGTCGGTTGACGACGGTGAAAACGACGACGACGACGACGACGCGCGTGAAAACGGCGCAGGGCGATGGCGAGAGCCCGTCGAGCGTGGCGTCGCCGTCGTCGTTCGGACTCGACTACCTGTTCGGTGTTTTTCGCGGAGGCTCGACGGCGAGCGAGGACGCGACGGACGCGCCGGACGCGGACGCCGAGCCGAGGGACGACGACGCGAAGGCGGATGGCGTTCACGCGAAGGTCGGCACGGTGGTGCGAAGGTTTCAGGATGTTTACGATCAAGCGGAGGTGCGGATGAGCGCGGCGCAGATGGTGTTTGAACGCGCGGCGACGGAGGCGACGACGGCGCAAGAACGCGCGGCGGCGGCGAAGAAGAGCGGACTGCCCGGAGCAGCGCAAGTCGCGGATGCAGTGCTGAAGCAAGCGAATATGAAACTGGAGCGCGCGTCTGTTGACTTTCAAGAGGCGGAGAAGGAGCTCAAGAGAGCAGCGGCGGCGAAGCGCGACGCGGAGGTGGAGCTCGCGGCGAGCGACAAGGCGCGGCGAGCGCGCGAGCGTTTGTTCGAGGGCAAAGGAAGAAAGGGAGGTTACGATGCAGACGTGGATGTCGAGGCGAAAAAGCTTGCCGCGGTGATTAAGCTCCAGCGTGCTTGGCGCCGATACGCGGAGCGGAAGCGAGCGAAACAGCCGGATGCAATCGCGAGGACCATCGTTCGGCGTATTTTCTCTCGCGAAAGCGCCTTCGCAATTCTCGTCGCCTTTCTCGTTTTCTCCGGGTCGTTGTTCGCTGACGACGCCGTGAGCGTTGGACAAAAAGGAGTTGGGATGATGGAAGCGATCCGCACGTTCTCGGCGCTCGATCACGGCTATCTGGCCCGCGGCGTCACCTCTGGCACGGTCATGGCTGAGCTCACCGTGTTGCGAACGCGGCATGAAAATCTTCTCAGCGATGTCGACGAATGCGAGGCATCTCTAGACGCCCTGCGTCGTGGTGAGAGCGATGGCTGGGGAGGCGCTATGAAATCACCGCTCGCGGGCTCGTGCAGTTACAAACTACGAGAGGCCGAAAAAGAGTTGGCACGCCTGAAAAAGAACAGCGAAGTCGACTCTGCGATCGCTGTGGATAAGCAAATCCGGCTTCTTCGCGCTGAGCTCACGCTTTCGAGACAACAATTCGAGCACCAGAAGTTCAAACACGAAGAGGATGTTGCGTATTTAACCGCCGTTCACGAGGCCGAGAACGAAAAGCTCATGGCGCACGCACAGGCAAACATCATGGACGCAAAGCACGAGGGAGCGCGATGGTTGCGTAAATCCCAACTCGAGCTCGAAGACGCGCAGATGGAGGTTTCTACGCTGCAAGATCGAGTGCTGGTCTATGAAAGAGAGCTTCGAGGTGATCCTTCCAGTTCAACGAACTTGCTCAAACAACACGACGCGCTAGTCAAGAAGCTCAAGAAGAAGCACGCCGCCGCCATTCAAGCGCTCGATTCGGACTTCCGCGCCAAGCTGTCCGAAAGTAAAGCTGAAAACGTCAAATTTAAGAATCGCGATATCGACAGTCTTGAAAAGCTCAAGGAGAAACATGCGATCGTGCAGCGAAGCCTTGAGGAGACGATCAAACTTGCGAATGAACATGCGAATGCTGCAAAGGATCAAGTGTGCAAATCAAAGAAATCAAGCACCTTGACTTTCCTCGTCTACCCGCTCATCGCCGCTGTAGGTCTCCTGTTGGGTGTCGTAGCGAATTCAAACCACCAAACCGTCTCGAGTACGTCGAAATCAAAAGAACCTACCGTGGAACCAGTTGTAGGCGTGCCAGTGTGCAAGCGATGCGAAGCCGCCGAAGCGCGGAGTAAGCAAATGCAGACAAGATGCGAATTCGCGGAAGACGCTAGTGCGAATCTTCGAAAAGAAATCAAGACACTTCAGGAGGACAACGCACGTGTGACCAAACGTTTGTCGCAACGCGTTGTTGTCAAGACCTCGAAGCTTGAGGGTAGTGAAGCACGAGAGCACGCCGAAGACAAGCACGGGCTCGAACAAGAGAACATTAAACTCACGACTCGAGTACACGAAGCGCAAGCGCGAGCGTTAGAGCTTACCGAGCAGAAAGAAATGTTGACGGTACGAGTTAACACAATTCAAAAGAAGTTGATTGAAGAGGGTGGGGTCATCAAAGAGCTTTCAGACAAACTCGTTCACTCCGAGAAGGAGAATTTTGAGCTTCGACAAGTGGTTGAAGAATCTCGCGCGGACACGGCATCAGCAGAAAAGCGAATGGCCGATCTTATCAAGTCACTCGATAGCACTGGTAAAGAGCGAGGTGGCCTGCAAAACGAGCTCGAGAGTGCAAACAAAAGGCTCAAAGACGCCGCGGCGCAACTCACCAAATCCTCGGCGGCAGCGAAACAAAAGGATGAAAAAATTGAGACACTTCTTTCATCGAAGGAAGACGTCGAGAAGCAGCTCACGTTGGTCGCAGAAGATTTGGCTATTTTCAAAGAGCGATACGCCGCCGGTGAGCGCACCAAAGCGCAGCTCGAGGCGCATAATGCTGATTTGCAAGCACAACTGCGCAGATCAAAGTCGATGCACGAAACTCAAATTACGCAGCTTCAACAGCGACTCAGCGAAATTGATTCTGATCGCGAAGGCTTGAATAATGAGCAGGAGCGTCTCCTTGAAGAAGTCGTGTCCAAGCAAGAGGAAGTGGATCAACTGATGGCGCAAGTCATTAAGCTCCAGGACAGCGACGAGGCGTTGGGTGATGAGCTCGCTGATTTGATCAAGATCAACGAATCCATGCGAGAACGATTGGAAATGCAAGAAGAGCTCCTCGCGCAGTCGCGCGAAAAGGATTTGGTCATCGTCGAGCACGAGTCTAACTTGGATGCCCTGAATTCGCGATATGAAAAGACAAAGTCCAAGTTGAAGGCGTGTGAAATTTCGCGTGACGAAGGAGTCACTCAGCTTCGCAACCGCGATACTCGCATCGAATTTTTGGAGGAGGAGCTGGCGTCAATTCGAGAGCTGCAAGGAGCCAATAGCGCGCGTCTTTCTGATCAGCTCAAACGTCTGGGTGAACTCGAAATGGACGCTGGACGAAAGAAAGCGGCGAAGGAAGCGGCGGAATTGAAACTTGAGCAATCAGAGGCTGCGGCGAGAAAGACTGTGGCGCATTTGGAAGAAGAAATTTCCAACTTACAAAACCAGCTCGCGAGCGAAAGGACGGCCGCAGAAATTTCGAGAGCGTCTGGTGACGTGAACGCTGCGAGACTTCGTCAAGAGACGCGCCAGCTGCAGGAGAAGATTGACGCGTTGAACGCTTGCGAAAGCGAAAAGGCGCAAATGAGTCAAGAGATCGCGCGACTTGAACAAGAGATGGAAGAGCTACACAGCCGGTTGGCTGAGCTTTTAGCGGAGTTAAGCGATATGAAACGAACTGGACAAGCTACTTCGCCCCTTGAAGTCGTGCAAGTCGAAGAAGAGCGTCAAACGTTGGTGTACGACGAAGCCGCGGATATGCTACGAGGATTGAAACGAGTCTCCTTATTCAATCTCCTGTACTCTGTGTCTTTTGCCAAGGTTAGGGATCAACGACAGTGGAATTCGTTGACGCTCAGTGCTTTATCGACTGCCGTGCGTCCGATCCCAACGCCACGGAAGCGCGACGCTGCGTATTACGCAAAGAAGCGCTGCGCCCGCGTTTTGGTTCACTTGGCGACGACGCCGGCTCATCACAACATTCCCCGCTCCGGCTGGCTCGAACACGAACAAGGGTCGATGTCGAAAGCGGTTGGCTGGCACGATGCCGAGGACGTATGGACATGGGCGACGCGCGCGCTCGCCGCAATTTCTCGCGTCTTCCAAGGACCAAATGCGCATCAAATGTACCAACTCGGCGGCTTGCAAACCGCTTTGGAGTTGATGCGTCACGCCGAGTCGGCCGTAGATATTCAGCTTCACGGAGCAAGATCAATCAGCGGGTTGATATCTGGCGAGCTTGCGTTTTTCGGCCGCGACGCTCCTCAAATTGTCAGCGGCAGCGCGCTCGAGACGCTCGCGGTGACCCTGCGCACGTTCCCACTCGACGTTCGAGTCGTTCGTGCAGCCGCCCGCGCAGTGTGGGTGTGCATCCACCTCGGTGGTCAATTCGGACAGCACACCTTTGTGCAACAACAAGTCTACGAACCGCTCATGTTCGCCATGAACTGTCACCTTGGGGATTTGAAAGTCGTGGAATCGTGCTGCGGCGCCGTCCTCGCGGCAGCGTCAGCCAATCCTGACACCCAACAGAAACTTGCGGACTCGGGTGTTCGTGATGTCGTCCGCGACACGTTACAAACTATCAGCGAAGTGTCGTTCAGTGGCGCGTTTACCGACCTCAGTGATTGGCTTTTCGAAGCGTAGTCGCGCTTTCGTGTAACACTGCGTTTTCTAAAACTTTTACACTTCAACACTCTCCGACACGAGATTCATAGATCGGCGCTCGGCGTTCGAGCGACCCCTCGCCGCTGCCCTCGGCATCGCCACATCGAACGCACGCGACGCACGCGCGCAGCACGACGCACACGGCCGCTTTCGATGCCCTCGACGTCCAAAAAGTCGATGAAGAGCGCCGCCGCCGCCGGCAAAGAGATGGAAAAAACCGGCGACGTCATCCCGCTCGCCTCGGTGTCGACGAAGAAGGGCAAGGCGGGAGGTAAAAAGGAACTTCCTCGCGTGATTTACGTCGGCCACGTCCCGCACGGGTTCTACGAGGCGCAGATGAAGGAGTACTTTGGGCAATTCGGCGAGGTCACTCGAGTCAAAGTGAGTAGGAACAAAAAAACGGGAAAGAGCAAGCACTACGCGTTCGTGGAGTTCAAGCACCCCGAGGTAGCGTCGATCGTGGCGGAGAGCATGAATAATTATTTGCTCGCGAATCAAGTGCTGAAGATAACGCTGCTGGAGCCGGAGAAGGTGCACCCGAAGACGTTTGAGGGGACGGGGACAAAGTTCAAGACGGTGCCGTGGCAACGAAGAGCGGCGGCGAAGCACAATAAGGAGCGAACTGACGAGGAGAAGGTGAAACGCAATGTTGGTTTGGTGAAGGCGGAAGAGAAGCGTCGAGCGAAGATCGCGGCCGCTGGGATTGACTATGATTTCCCGGGCTACAAGGCTATTTTGTCGACGGAGAAGCCGAAGGTGGTGCCCAAGGAAGCCAAGGCGAAGGCGAAGACGCCGGCAAAGGAGAAAAAGACGCCTGCGAAAGTACAGGTGAAGGAGAAGAAGTCAAGCGAAGAAGAGCCCGCGAAAGGGAAGAAGAAGGAGCCGACGCCCGTCGCGAAAAAGACTCGAGCGTCAGTGAAGCGCGCACAAGAAACACCCGCTAAGCCGGCAAAGAAGTCAAAGAAATAGTCGTACAGTAGCTTTCTATCGAATACAGTACAGTGTTTTACATTCTAATGTTCTCTCCATGTGGCGTCCTCCACCGGCGGAAGAACCGTTGATGTTGGCAGCAAGCAAGAGTCGAGCACAGAAGGCTGCCCGTTTTGCGCGCGGTCAATCGAAGCTTCTTCCGGAAACGACACCATTTGCGTGACTGTTGCGGCAGGACGCTGATACATTTGAATCATATCAATCGTTGGTGTCCCAGCTTTTATGGCGTCGCCCGAAACATCGTCACGGGTCGGGCTGTTCCTAGCCGCGGTGTCGACATCGTGCGTATCTGCTTGATCCTCGTAGAAGTGTTGCAACACGGTTTGGCTCGCGCTGAGCGCCTCAACGAGCGAGTCGCCGTCTCGTATATCGCTAACAAACGCCGGTTGAAACATCGATCCGCTCCCATGCGCTGGTTGACGCAAGATGGCGTTACCATTGCCACCTCGATGACGTACGCCGGCTTTCTCGGGAGACGTCGACAGATCCTTCAGGCGAGTTGATCTTTTCAGAACACTCGCACTCAAGTCAGCAGATCGGCCGAGCGCACTCTCGTTGGCGTTAGTAAATCCATTGAGTGAGTTCAACATGTCGCGTCCGCTTGCGTCCGGTTCCCACGCAGGATAAGTCGCCTGAAACGTCAAGAAGCTCTTCTCCATTTTCCCTTGGCGGCTGCGCTGCTCCTTGCTCGCGTGACTTGGCGCGCCGTAGTGCTTATTCCCATGGCGATTGAAATCAAACGCACTCAAAGAGCACATGTCCCCGACCCCTGATTTGTTCACCGTGAACTGTCGGACGAACTGAATGATGTCGTCCGCAGAATCGCACAAGGGAAACCAAAGCACGAAGGGCGCCGCGAAGACGGATGCAATCTCTTCCAGAAACATCACAGCCTTGAGCGAAAAGAAAGAGTTGAACTCGTGTTGAACTTCTTCCTTGTGTGCGGCATCCCGCCAGTGCTTGGGCAAGTAATGAGTATGCGCGACAATCTTTGACATGATGACGTTGGGTTCGAACACGGCGTTTTCCGTCGCCATCAACGCCCGAGAGGACGCGAGAATGGTACCGAGAACCGCCGTAATCCAAAGTAAATCGCGATCGCCGACGTAAGCCTGCAACAATCGATCGTCCACGATCGCACAAAACAATGCGCATGCCGCGAACGCGCCGACGACGTATGACACAAACTTTGCCAAAATGTTTACCACCGGCGACGGAAACTGCGCGACGTACTTCTTCGCGTGCGGGTACGCTGCGGCTAATCTTTGCTGCGTAAAGTGCGGAAGCTCGTTGAACTCGCGCATGCGCCAGTATGCGTAAGAACTCCAGTCTCGCGCTCCGACTGCGGACGGGGTGTTGTAAAACTTTTCAGCGTACGACAACACAAAGTACATGGAGAGGAAAATCGCGACGAATGGCGAAAGAATGGCGTTGATGATGGCGAGGCATCGAAAACGATGACGCAACGCAGAAACGTCGTAAAATGACGGCACAATCGTGAAGTTGTCATCGAACATGCCGTGGAAAACCGCCAGATCGATATTCCACTCGATGACTTTCGTGAACCAGCGATGGTTTTGCAATCCTGGAGCGTCGAGCGAAAGCTTGAGCACGTCTCTGTTGACCATACCGGTGAGATAATTCTCCTTTCGCAAAATCCGGGCGACGATGTCGTGCTCGTTCAAATCTCGCGCGATGCTCAACCTCGTCGTCGCTTGCAAATGTACCACGCGCTGTAGCACCTCTGGCCACGTGATTGTGTACAAATCCCTATCGCTCAGCGCCAGCTTTTGGTTGCAAAATTTCCGCATCGTCGCCAACGGCGCGGCGTCGTGTGCCAACCGCGTCGCGCTCCACACCCAATACGCCGAGAACAACAGCAAATACATCGTCACCACGGCGTTTCGCACGAAACCACCGTACTGATACGGCTCGCTAAACACCGCATCCCGCAAAATATCGCACTGCTCCGCCTCGGACGCGCACTGGTTTCGCAAATAATCGTAATCCACGTACAGCAACAGCAACCCACTCAACCAAATCGTAAATCCGAGCGTGCACAAGTTCACCACCCTCGACGTCAGCGCGCATCGGTACCCTTTCGCGTTAAAGTACGCGTACAATCGCGCGAATTTCCCATCCAGGTCCTCGCCGACGCCCGAAAACAGTCGCGCGTCGTCGCCGTCCCGCTCGCGCGCCTCGTCCTCGCGCCCGGCTTCCGCCTGCAGCAATCCCTCGTGTTCGTGCGCGCTGCGACGATGCGTTTCCGTCAGTCATTCCGCTCGACGCGCGCCTCGCGCGTCGCGCGCCTCGCGCGCGTCGCGCGCGTCGTCGTCGTCGTCGTCGCTCGCGCATCGTGCGCGTCGTCGACCGCGCACCTCTCCAACGCGTCGTACGCCTCGTCCTCGTCCTCGTCCGCGTCCGCGCGCGACGCGAATCGCATCGCTCGTCCGCTCTTCGTCGCGCACCACCGCGCGGCGCGCGCGCGCGCGTGTGCGGTCGACGATTTCGTCGCAGCTGGCGACGGTGACAGTTTAAAATCCGACGCCGCGCCGCGACGCGACGACGACGCAAGAGACTCCGAGCGAGACGCGGCGCGCGTTCGAACGCTCGCGGCGCGATCGCGTCGAAAATAAGCGCGACGGCGCGCGCGACGATGAAATGCGCGTGAATACGAATTGAAACGCGCGACGTTCGTCGGCGGCGCGCTCGGACGCGTCTCGCGTCATCCCGAAAGCAACGCGTGGACGCCGAATAATAAAAACAAACATCCTCCGATCCCGGTGACGACGCGCTCGGCGTTGGCCGCGCGGTCGGCGAGTTGTCTACCACCGATCACGGCCACGCCCGTGCACACGGCGTGCCCGAGCGCCCCTCCCAGGGTGACGCCCGCGACGTCGCTCTGCGCCGCGAGTCCCACCGTCGCGATTTGCGACCTGTCGCCCCATTCCGCCAAAAAAGTCACCGCGAACGCCTCCGCGAACACCGCCCACGACGTCGTCGCCTTTTTCTTCGCGTTTCGCTGTCGTCCCGCGAGTTCGGCCTCGACTTCTTTCAACTCGTCGTCGTCGTCGTCGCCTCGCGCGCACGCGTCCCGAACGCCTCGCGCGCCGAATGCAAAAAACAACCCCGTCGCCGCCCGTTTCGTCACCACCGGCGACAGCGCTCTCGCCGACATCGTCCCCGCGCACGCGCTCAGCGCCGTCATCGCGAACAGCGCGCTCCACGCCCCCAGAAACACGTCGACGCGTCGTCGTTTCATCGCCATGAGCGCCGCGATGAAGAACGTCTTGTCGCCGATTTCGCTCAGCGCGATCAGCCCGAACGCCTTCGACAGGCCCTCGACGAACGCCGTCGTCGTCATCGTCGCCGTCGCCGTTCGCCGTCGCCGTTCGCCGTTCGCGCGCGTCGTCGAGTGCCGTCGCGTCCGTCGTCGTTCGACCCCGCGTCACGCCGCGACGCCCGCGCATGCGCCGTCGCGACGCCGCGCGTCGTCTCGCGCGCCTCGCGTCGTCCAACGCGCCGTCCTTCGTCGCGTGTCCCGCCGCGATGCGTCGTTGGCTCGTCGTCGACGGCGTCGCGGACGCGTTCGCGCTCGCGCGACCGAGCGCGGGGGCGGAGGCGCGCGCGCCGCGCGCGACGCTGTGGACGGAGCAGGACGAGGAGCCGCTGCCGAATCGCGCGGCGACGGTGCGAGAGGCGTTTCCCGTGCGCGGCGGGCGAGAGGGAGGGGTCGAGCGCGCGTTTCGAGGCGCGACGGAGGCGGAGCGCGCGCGAGGCGTCGACGTGGTGCTGGCGCGCGAGAACGCGAGGGAGAAACCGTTGGTCGTGGACGCGTACGCGCGCGAGAGCGCGAGAGAAACGTTTAGGCTGACGGATGCGGGCGTGGACGCGATCGCGTGGTTCGCGGCGCGCGGCGCGCGCGTGGGGGTGGAGACGGACGACGGGAACGGGTTGAGACGCGTCGAGCCGAGCGACGGATTGTTCGGAGGCGCGGAGACGTCGATCGAGGCGGGAAGGAGAGCGACGCATGGAGGGCAGAGCGCGAATGAGTGCTTGATGATCGTGCCGAGCGCGTTCGGGACGAACGCGCAGGCGGCGCGCGATAATCACTTTATGGCGTCGACGAGCGACGGATTGAGCGTTTTGGAGATTCGCGAACGCGCGGTGGCGGAGCATAAGGCGCTGTATCGAGGTTTACGAGCGCTCGGGATCGAGATTAATTTGTTCACGCACGACGAGAAGCACGCCACGCCGGACGCGTGTTTTCCGAACAATTGGCACACGCTTCGCGATGGAAAGTTGAAACTCTTTCCGATGAAGGACGAAAACCGCCGACTCGAGCGTCGGGAGGATATCATCGAATTCTTGAAGCACAAGCACCCGAATTTGGTCGTGGACGACTCGCTGTTGCGATACGAGCGTCAAGACCCTCCAAAGTTTCTCGAAGGCACGGGATCGCTCGTGGTCGACCACGAAGAACGCGTCGCGTACGTCGCGCTTTCCGAACGCGCGCACGAGGAAGTCGTCGCCGAGCACTGCGCCGCCGAAAATCTCACGCCGATTACGTTTAAAGCCCTCGACGCTCGAGGTCGACCGATCTACCACACCAACGTCATGATGAGCGTGTGTTCTTCCGTCGCCATCGTCTGCGCCGACTCCATCGCCGATCCCGCCGATCGTCGACGCGTCCTCGACGCGCTCGCCGCGGGCGGCCGCCGTGAAATCATCACCATCACCCACGCCCAAGTCGACGCCTTTTGCGGCAACGTCCTCGAGCTGCGCACCGCTTCCGGCGAGCCCGCCCTCGCGTGTTCCGCCCGCGCTTTCGCCGCCTTCGACGACGCGCGGCGCGCGCGACTCCGCGCCGCCTTCGACGACCGCGTCGTCGCCGTCGATTTCTCAACCATCGAGCGCATCGGCGGCGGCGGCGTGCGCTGCGCCGTCGCCGAGCACTTCGTTCCCTGATCGTCCCGACGCGCGCGCCGCGCCCGCGCGCGCGACGACGCGCGTTCGCGCGCGCGACGACGCGCGTTCGCGCCCATCCGTCCGACCGACCGCCTCTGCAGGAGCCGTTGAACGACACGTGTAGGGCATTCGAATGCCAATGCGACAGTCTCCGACGCGACCGCGCCGACGCGACGCGCCGACGCGACGCGCCGACGCACGCGCGCGTAACGCGCGAACGAACGCCGACGCGTCGCGGCGAATCGATCGCGTTCGCGTTCGCGCGCGAATCCACCGCGAATCCACCTAAACCTAAAGTCGACGCGCCATGGCGCTGCGCAAAATCGAAGCCTCGGTGCCGAACAGTCATCGGCAGCTCGTCCTCGACGCGCTGACGCACGAGGGAGGGATCGGACACGAAACGCACGTCGGGGAGTACATCGTGTGCAAAGAGTGCGAAAATTGCGTCGTCGTCATGGTGGTGTGCGTGGCGGCGCGCGCGGGCGAATTGATGAACGTGCTGACGAATTGCGGCGTCGGCGTGGTGTTCGGCACGGTGACGTCGATTCAGGTGGCGAGTCATCGACCGAATCCGGTGGCGTTGGTGCAAGAGTTTCGCGATTTGAAGATGAAGGTCGAGGCGCAGGCGGAGGGGGCGCTGGCGAAGGATCGACAGTTCGCGAGACGGTGGAAGCGGCGGCGGGATCGGTTGGAGAAACGGAAAATTGAATACATCTCGGCGGATACGGGGAAGAGTGTTGAGGAGCTTTTCAACGAAATCGTCGATCAATCGTGCGATGGACGAGGGTTTTATGTGTCGGTCATGTGCGCGAGCGTGATCGCGGGCGTTGGTTTGTTGACGAATTCCGCCGTCGTCGTCTTGAGCGCCATGCTCATCTCGCCGCTCATGGGGCCGATTTTGAGTTCTGCGTTTGGGCTCGCGATCGGGGATCCGGTGCTGTTTTGGGGCTCGATTGCCGCTGAGTGTCGCGCGGCGGTCGTGACTTTCCTCATGGGCGCGTTTGTGGGCGTCATCTACGGACCTTTCGCCGTGGCGTACGGCGAAAATCCAATCCCGACGACGGAGATGGCTGGTCGCGGACAGACGAACGGTCTCGTCGGAGGCTGCTTAATCGCTGTCGCCTCGGGCGTCGTCGTCGCGAACGCCATCACGAGTAGTGGTGTCAACTCACTCGTCGGTGTCGCCATCAGTGCATCACTTTTGCCGCCAATCGTCAACTCTGGCGTCATGATCGTCTTCGCGTTGGGCATCGCCAAGGGTTGCGACAACGCCGCCGACCTCACGTGCACCTTCTCCAAGAAAGAGTTCTTGACCAAGGCGGGAGTCTCCTTCGCACTCTACGCCATAAACGTCGCCGTCATCATCGTCGTCGCCGGTGGCATCTTTTACAACCAAAAGATTGGTAAATTCCGAGGCTTCCTCGTCGCCACCGAGACGCACGAGCTCCTCGACACCGCGAACGCCCACGTGCGCAAAAAGTTACAAGTCGCCACCGGCATCAAGGGCGCCGTCACCGACTGCACCTTTGACAAACTCATCGACGAGGCCAGTAAAACGCAAGCCGTTCGCAAAGTCGACGTCGAGAACGCGCCCGAGGACTCGCGTCTCAAGCACATCTCGTCCGAGCACGTCCACCAGTCGCAGTACAGCGTCCTCCGCCCCTTCGACGAGCCCAAGGGCGTGAAGCGCGCCGCGTTCGCGCTTCACGAGCAAAACGCCAAGATTTTCGACTGGGTCAAGGACGTGCACGATCTCCTCAAGCGTTAGTCACCGTCGGCGTCCGTCGGCGCATGTATTTAAATTTAACTCCATCCAACGTCTCGTCGCGCCGCCGCCGTCGCCGCCGCCGCCGTCGGTCGACACACCCGCGTGTCGCTTCGTTTTCCAGGGGGGCCCATGCGCGGATTATCCATTCGCGATGACTCATCCGCACACACACGCGCGACGCGCGACGCGGACCGCACTCGCGACGCTCGGCGCACCGAAGTCCGATGATGACGCGCGCGATGCCGACGCGCGCGGCGATGCCGACGCGCGCGGCGACGACGCGACGCGAAAGATGCGATGATGGCGTCGCGATGACGACGACGACGACGACGCGCCGACGCGCGGTGACGCGACGCGCGGCGACGCGAACGACGACGCGGACGCGAACGGTGATGCGCGCGGTGATACCGCGACCGGGCGCGAGCGTGGCGGAGGGACTGGAGATACCGTCGTACGAACACGTGCGAGAGGCGTACGAAAAGGTGAGCGGAGGGGTGGTGCGCTCGCGGTGCACGCACTCGAAGACGCTGAGCGCGCTGACGGGGATGGAGATTTACTTGAAACACGAGTGGGAACAAGCGACGGGGTCGTTTAAGGAGCGAGGGGCGCGGAACGCGCTGATGGCGCTCGACGCGGAGCAAAGAAAGCGAGGCGTCATCGCGGCGAGCGCGGGCAACCACGCGCTGGCGCTCGCGTATCACGGAAGAGAACTCGGGATTCCGGTGACGGTGATCATGCCGTCGATCGCGCCGCTGACGAAGATTACGAAGTGCCAAAAGTTGGACGCGCGCGTGATTTTGGAAGGGGACACGATCGCGGACGCGGCGGCGTATGCGAAAGAGAACTACGTCGTGAAGGGCGAAATGCTCAAGTACATCAACGGTTTCGACGACTTTGAAATCATCTCCGGCGCCGGTTCGGTCGGTATCGAGATGCTCGAAGACGTTCGCGACGCGGACGCCGTGGTGATTCCCGTCGGCGGTGGTGGCTTGATTGCCGGTATCGCGCTCGCCGTGAAGCACCTCAAGCCGGGGTGCCAAGTCATCGGCGTCGAGCCCGAGCGCTGCGCCTCCATGACGCTCGCGCTCGAAGCGGGTGAACCCGTCAAGGCGCCGACGACGGCGACGCTCGCTGATGGTCTCGCCGTTCCTACCGTGGGTCCGCGCTCGTTCCAAACCGTTAAAAACTTGATTGACGATATCGTACTCGTCAGCGAGTCAGACATCGCCGTCGCCATGTTGAGACTTCTCGAAAACGAAAAGCTCGTGCAAGAGGGCGCTGGGATTTCCGGTTTGGCCGCACTCTTGACCGATAAGCTCCCCGGTCTCAAGGGCAAGAAAGTAGTGGTCGCCATGTGCGGTGGTAACATCGATACGAGCACGCTCGGTAAAGTGCTCGAGCGCGGCTTGGTCTCGGACGGGCGACTCGTGCGCTTCGCGTGCGTCGTTCCCGACAGACCGGGTGGTATCGCTGGCGTGTGCAACAAGATTGCCGACGTGGGTGCTTCGATCAAGCACATCGTTCACGAGCGCGCTTGGTTAGACCAAGACTCTCACTGCGTCCTCGTCGATGTCGAATGCGAAGTGACCGACAGTAGCATGGGCGAGGAGCTCTACGACGCCATCAGCTCGGCGTACGTCCTGCGTACCGCTAACTTTGGACCGGCGAACCGCCCGAAGGTCCCCGCGCGAACGCCCGCACGTCGAGACGACGACGACGCAAATGATCTGAAGAATCCTGTGACGTCGTGCGATTTGTTCGACGAAGACTGCACGTCCATTTACCCCGAAGACGAGTAACTCCGGTTACGCCGTCGCAGCATCGCATGCATCGCGCTGTATCTGTACATAATGCAATATCATGACAACCTCTAATGAATCACTATTCCCTAATCCGCTATAGCTTAACTACGTATACATCTTTTGTGTGCGCTCCGATCAATTCCGCAACCGTTTCGCGCGCTTCAGCGGTGAGAGCGCTACTCAGCGCTGCTTTTTTGCCGCCGGGGAGGATGTACTCGATGAAGACGCTGATGAACGTTTTTGCCCCCTCTAGCAACTCACTCGAGCTCGCGTCGGACGTGTACATCGCGCATACCGTCGACACGCCGTTACGTCTCATGAAGTCGCGCTGAGAATTCTGATCATCAGCGACGACGACGAGCAATAACTCGAGAATTTCCACTTTGTTCTTCTGATCCTCTGTCTCGTCGAGTAAACGCGCCAACAGCGATTCCATTTTCTCCCCGACAAACTTCTCGCGCATCTTCGGGATGAATAGACAAAGCCCTCGCAAAACGCGTAAGCATAAACACGACTCGCCCGCGTCACGTTGGGTCGTCGCGTTCACGAATAACGCGTCCATAACGTCCCATTTGCCATGTTCGAGGAGCTCTTGGAGAACGTCACGCAGCTGTTCGCTTCTTTCGTGATGAAGCATATCCTCCAAGTGACCCAGCCAATCTTTGTAAGCACTCAACCTCAAGTTCGCGGATTTTTCGTGCACGTCGTGCCGCAAACGTTCGATCGCAAGCCGCCAATCTACGGACACATGCTCGTGCTCCAACACGCCCACGAGCGCTCGCCATTCTGGCTCCCATTCGGCAGTGTTGAAATGTCGCCAAAACGGCTCGCATTGACCGCCGATACGAACCTTCGAGCGTCCTGATGTTGATTCAGTGACCATGCTGCGATCACGCGAGTTATGCATCGGTCAGTCGACCCTCGAGGAGCGCTTCGCTTCGCTTTCCATCGTTAGCTTCGTTCCGTCGTCGGTTCAGCTGCACTTGCTTTGATCATTCACTTATCCAACGCATCCACCTCTTGCACGCGCGCACACGCCACCGATTATTTGCGCGCGTTTGACATCACTATGAGCGTCACAAGGGACACCGACGGATTTCTACACCGTCGACGCGTATCTGACGGACGCTCGAGTCGGTTGTTCGCGAGCGCGTTGTCGCGCGGCGCCTTTGCCCATCCCAGGGTCGCTTTCTTGGGATGGGTCTCACATGCCGCGCGCGTCAAACGCGCATCGTGAGGCGTGTGCGCGCTCGATATCGCGCGCGGTGGTCGACACGCCGCGAGGGCGGTGGATTCAGACCTTTTACCAACAATTGCTCATCACGACCGAGACGGACGATTGACGCGACGATCGACGCGATCGCGGCGACGCGTCGCACGGACCTGCGAGAGTTCACGCGCACGTCGGCGGTGACGCGCGAGAGGCGTTCGTCGGACGTCTCGCGGTGATGCTGAGCGGCGAGTCGACGAATGCCGCTTCCGGACCGGTGTTCGACGGGCCAAACGAAGATTGGGTAAACTAAATCGTCTAAATGTTGTTATTGCGGTGTTTACGGCGCGCGACGCATCGGTGCGCTAACGGTAGTCTCTGCGATCGCGCTTGTCCCTGCGATCGCGCGGGGACGGCGAGCGCGAGTCGCGGCCGCGTTTGCGTTCTCGCGAGCCGTCGCGGTCGCGGTATCTGTCGCGATCGTATCTATCGTCGCCGAAACGACCACGACTTCGGCCGTCGTATCTGTCGTCGTGTCTGTCGCGACTGGGCGAACGATCGCGTCTTCTATCCTCGGGCGGCGGTGGAGGCGCCGGCGCGCGCTCGCCGAGTTCGCCCTCTTCCTCAGAGGAGGGCGAGCGCGGCGGCGGCGGCGCGGCGCGACCGCCGCGCGGCGGCGAGCGCGGCGGCGAGCGCGGCATCTCTCTACGCTCGCGTTCGCGACGATCATCATACGTTCGATCGCGACCGCGCGCCTCGACGTTTTCACGTTTTGACCCCGCACGCGTGCGACCGACGCCGCCGCCGAGACGGCGAGGTAACCACCCTTTATTTGTGCGCCCACGCTCGACGTCCGCGATCACCCTTCGATCTTCGATGCGACGATCATCCATGCCCCTGTACGCCGCGCGCATGTCGCCCTCGCGCTCGAACTCGATGAAGGCGTAGCCGCGAGATTTCCCCTTCTCGTCGCGAACCAACTTGACGTCGGACACGGCGCCGTAGTACTCCGCCTCGCGCCTGAGCTTGTCTTCATCTACGTCGTACGCCAACCGTGCGATAAACAGCGTGCGATACGGATCGCTCGTCGCGTTCGGGTTTTCGTTCGGACGATATCCGTCCAAACCCGCCTCGATCAACTCGCGAGATTTCCGTTCGGCGGCGGCGCGCTTGCGCGCCGCGCGTTCCTCCTTGGTCACCACGACGTACACCCCGCTCGGTTTTCGCCCATCATCGTCCTCGTCCACCTCAATCTCGCCCTCGTCCGCGTCCTCATTCCTCTTCTTCGACGCCTTCCGCTTCTGCGTCGCCGTCTTCGACGCCGTTTCAAACTCCTTCACGCACGCCGCCACCCCCTGCATCCGCTGCGTCTTTTTCGGTTTCGCCGGCGGCGCGCACCACTTCAGCGGCGCCCTCGGCGCGAACATCCGCAACAAATCCGGCGACAGTCCGCTCGGGTGCGTGATCGCCATCCCTCGAAACTGTCCCGGCGTCGGTCGTCCGCCCATCGGCGGCGGTCCCGTCCCCATCCCCGTCGCCGCGCCCATCCCGAACGGCGGTCCCATCCCGAACGGCGCGCCGCCGCCCATCGGCGGCGCGCCGAACGGCGCGCCGCCCGCGATCGGCGGTCCCATCCCGATCGCGCCCGGCCCGCCGCGCGGCGGCGCGCCTCCGCCGAACCGCGGCGGCGCGCCCATCGTCGTCCCGCCCGCGCCGATCGGCGCGTGCGTCACCGCGGCGCGCGCGAGCGGGACCATCGGCGTCGTCGCCGCGCGTCGCGCGTCGTCCGGCGGCGGCGGCGCGCGCCGCATCGCGCGCGCGCGTGTGCGGCGTCGACGCCGCGCGGAATCGTCGCGCGCGAGACGCAACCCTAAACCCTAAGCCGCGCGATGCTCC